>MDSY01001227.1_pt1 | contig 14846 bp, 10 predicted proteins | sample 811131 | NCBI WGS metagenome assembly MDSY01 (sample SAMN05326643, study PRJNA326480) | marine metagenome | isolation source: seawater | place: Atlantic Ocean: South West | collected 2010 | reverse complement strand
TTGGTTCATAGCCAACCTCAACCTTTTCATTCATTATAGATTGATTATAATAAAGTGCGGTGCCACCAATAAATGAATTTTCTCCAAAATCCATTTGGGATCTAATCCCCAAAATAGTTTTTTTATCAAAATTAACATATTGATGTCGATCGTATGTCACATTAAGCTGTGCATTGGGGTCAATGCTATCTGATAAAATGATTGTTCCGCTAAAGTAATCGACCTGATAATCTATACCTCTCTTTAAGGGAACTCCTCCTCTAGTAACCTGCTCACTTCCCTCTACAATCATAAACCCTAGATTAATCGTTGAGCTTTGATTGGAATAATCGACCTCAATTGTAAATCTGCTATCATTGCTGATTTGTGTGCGCTGAGTTGAAAAATACATCTTTCCCTCACCTAAAGATCCCTTTAGCCCATTGGCTTGGTTGCCATCAAGAACAGTATCTGCTGCAAAAGGATGAAATGCTGGTAAAAATAATTCTCCATCCATTAGATTAATTATATTGGGATTAGTCAAATCAATTTTTTGATCAGCTGTTCGTATACCGCTCTCATTTAAACTGTCTAAACCAAATAGAGTAATATACGGGTTACCTTGGATATCAAGGTGACTTGGAACAGTTAAGCGATCATTGATAATCCTTAGTTCAAAACCTTCTTTGTTGATATTATTTGTTCCAAGGTAATAAACATTCTTAAACATCAAAGGCCAGACAGGGTGACTGGGGTTAAGATTCCTGGGCTTTAACATTTTTAATTTTAATATATCATTGGTTGAAGTGATTCCCTCTCCAATAATGGAAAGCGTATCTCCTGTTACGCGATCTGCAATAACATAAGTACATCCGATCACCTCATCTGTCGCCTTTTGTCGCAAACGTATAAAACCTAAATCTTCACTTAAAGTATAATCTTGACCTTGCTCTAATCGTTTAAAATTTCCCGTCTGATCATTGCTTTCTTCTGGGTTTTCAAGATCTGCAAAGGCAGTTCCTGGGTTTGTTTCTGAATTAGTTGATTGATCTAGCTGGTATAGCTCAAAATTGCGAATGACTATATTACCGATTTGATGCAAGCCTTCTTTAAGAGGATAAAATGGGGGAATTTGAACTGGCGCTCCACTTAGAGATGTGGTGGTACCATTCCGAAACCATTCATGAATAAAGAAGTACTGGTTTTTTATATAGCTGTAATCTTTGATCTGTTGGGTTTGGGATTCGCTTGTTCCTTTATATTGTTCTGATTTTTTTTCTGTATTGACAACTGACGCTATAGCTGTAACATCCATCGGGCCGAATTTTGACGTTGTTTTTACTCCAAATAGGCCCTGATGACTGGCAGAACCCATAAGGGATTGTGAGCCAGGAAGCGCTAAGGAAACATTTCCTGCATCAACGGATTGTATGATATCATCTTCTTTTCCTTTATAGTTAATGCGAATATTATTTTCCCAATTGAAATCTCTCTCGGAGTCATGATCAACATTAACGGAAATTCTTTCACCCACTTTCCCTTCAACGCTAATTCGTTGCATTTGATCAAATTTTAAATGCGTGTTTCTAGTTTCGCTTACTTTTGATCGTATGAGCTCTTGGTCTTGAAAAACAAGGTTGCCTTTTACCGTTACATTTCCTCTAGCAGATAATGACACTCTACCTAATTGACCAACATTCATACCAATAACCTCTATACCGCGACCTCTATTATCTAATAAAAATTGCGACTGAGAAGCTATAGCCTTAGATGTGTCATTAATGGCTTTTATTAATGCTGTTTTTCTATTCACTTGTATTTTTTTATTTACATACCACTCTAAAGGCGCTATAAATGGAGTCGAATATGACCGACCTTGGACTTTGCCTGTAATTTCTATTGTAGACCAGTCTCTTGATATTTTAGTGTTATAAATAACAATAAATGGCAATTTAATTAGATTCCGGTTTTGATATTGCGTGGAATCTTGCGGGGCGCTTAGTATAAATACTTGCTGCTTGAATGGGCGGATCACATATCTAGAGGTTGAATACCAATGTTCTGGTAAATCAAAGACAGACCTCTCCTGTTGACCATTGATCATAAAAGCGATGGTCATCCATAAGAATATGCTGCTATTTAGGACCTTTCTAATCAAAAGATCCACCTCCTATAATTAATTGTTAACAATGCCTTTTGGCAAGTTTTTCTCGCTTAGTGCGAATTCAATCCGTTAACGTTAAGACTATAGTCAGCTCCTTATATTTCAATACTTTTATGATTTATTTGTTTTTCGAGTAATTTGGAGAAGTTACGTAAAGCTTTACCACGATGTGAAATACTATTCTTTTCGCCTTTTTTTAGCTCTGCAAAGGTTTTTTTTAATCCGGGATAGTAAAAAATAGGATCATAACCAAACCCATTTGCGCCAATTTTTTTATCAAGAATGCGTCCATCTACTGATCCTTCACAGTGAATCTTTTCATCTTTAGTCACGTAAGCTATTACCGTACGAAATTTTGCGTTTCTTTTATTGGTATCAACACCTTTTAATTTAGCAATTACCTTGCTGCAGTTTTCTTCAAATGTTGCATTTTCTCCAGCATAACGCGCAGAATACACTCCGGGCTCTCCATTTAATGCATCAATTTCAAGCCCAGTATCATCAGCTAGTGCAGGAATTCCAGTTTCCTCAAAGACCGTTTCTGCTTTAATAAAAGCATTTTCTAATAATGTTGTACCGGTTTCTGGAATATCTCCAATATTAGGGAACTCATTAAGAGTAACTATCTCAATAGGTAAATGAGATAATGCATACTGCATCTCTACGGTTTTTCCCTTATTATGAGTTGCCAAAATTAATTTCAATCTATACCTTGAAAATTGAGGGAGAAACTAATTTATTTTACACAAACACTCAACAAATTATATATTTTTTAAAATTATGAATTATGAGGCTGAGGATCCACAATCGCCAGGCACCCATCTTGTAATACCAGACTTCAGTGCACTGCATGCATTATTGTATGTTTGTAAGTTGCATCCGCAAACTGGATCATAATCTGTGGGACATACCGTGAGAGGATTAACTAAGCTGCTGTCAAAACAGTCCTGATCAAAATTGTTATCTGGCTTAAGGCTTTTATTTTCGCAAGTTGCTAAAAATAAGAGTAGTGTGAAATAAGAAAATAATCTAATCATTTTGCGATTTATGAATCGTGGCAAGCTGAACATATTTTTTTGCCCATTTTACATTCTTATCATATGTATCCTCAGGCAATGTTTTAATAACTTTTCCAGGTAGCCCAACTACAAGTCCTAGGTCAGGAACATGCATATTTTCTGTTACGATTGCACCTGCACCCACTACCGCCCCTTTGCCTATTATTGCTCCATTCATAATTATAGAACCCATGCCAATTAAAGCTCCATCGCCTATAGTGCACCCATGAATAATTGCATTGTGACCAATCGTAACATCATTTCCAATGATAACACCTTGGTCATTTTCTAAATGCAAAACACTATTATCTTGAATATTTGAACGCTTACCTACGATAATTTGATTAATATCAGCCCTAACTACCGTATTGTACCAAACTGAGCTTTCAGATTTCATAATTACGTCACCAATAACCCTAGCTCCATCTGCAATAAAAGCTGACTCATTAATTTGAGGAGTTTTTATTGTTACGTTATCATTGAGTTCAAATTTTTCCATTATTGACTCCTAGTTTTTTATAGCAATAGCGCAAATAAAATGTCTGGCAAAGCCCTGCAAAAACAAAAACATTTACCGCCCAATAGATTCCTGGGAAAATAACAATATGCGTTCCTATCCACAACCCTATAATAGCCGCTCCGGCATATATCATGACCGCTTTACTAATGCCATTTGTTTGATTATTATTAACTAACAATCCCCCATACCAGGCTTGATACACTTGATACCCTGGCATTAATATTGCAAAAAGTAGAGTGGTTGATGAAAGACGTGTTAGTTCTTGAGATAGACCTGATACATACTGAAACCAAAATCTACCTAATGGAGTTACTGCTAATAAAACCAAAAAGGCTATTGTTGAAAAAGCCAAAATTCGAGTAAATCTGTATAGCTCTAACTTACCATTTGGTCGATCTAAAAGCGCAACTACAACCTCATTAAATGCAAAACCAAGTGATCTTGTAATAAAAACCAATCCATAAACAACAGGCCATGCTGCAAGCGAAGGTAATGCTTCTGGCATTCGACTCATTCCTGCTGAACCGGCAGGGTGAATCAGTAGCGAAGCTAATGGTGTAATTGCTAATGGCAAATAAAATTTGCTAAATCCAGAAAGAGTAATTTCAGCGGATTCATTTTTTTTGGAAAGTTTAGTGTTCAATATTCTTTGCACAGCAAACTGAGCATATAAAGCTTCTGCAGTTACCGCCAAAGCTACTGCTAAAGAACCAACAACTATACCTGATAAGTCTGTCAACCACCTTCCATAAGATAAGATTAGTGTTAAGGTTATGAGTCGAATCAAAGTACCTACGGCAACCATTTTTGATTTACCGTGTTTAATCATAACCCCTTGGTTTAATCTCCTCCATGCAATCATCAAAGTCCAAGGTGTCATAATTTGCAATCCTATCTTCCCGGGGCCTAGAAGGGATTTTGGTACATTCATTAATTGTTCTGCAACAAAAAAGAATAATGGTGTAAATGCGATGAGAATATGAATGAGAGATAATACTAATGACATAGTCATCATATACTTAAAGAGCTTTTTATAGGATGGCAAATCATTGGCTAATGCAGTACTTGCGGTAAGTAACATGATAATCGGACCTTCAACAACGAGCGAAATTGGGTATACCAATGATCCCCATGTTGCTAAAGTTATTTCAGGAGCTGTCATTCTAGCTACAAAGGCAGCAAGCATAGGGGATTCAATCCCCATTAATAACCAACTACCGGCTAAAGGTAGCCATAGACGAAATACTTCATTGAGGGTAACGGCCTTGGAATGTTTCATAAATATACTAAATCGAATAGCTAAATTAGGGTAATCTAATTACTGGTCATAATCATTATCATTTGAATTAGAAAAATATCATCTTAAAATTATAGTCTACATTCTTAAAGGAGTAAAACCATATGATCGATCGAAGAAAATTTATTAAATCTATTTCAGCTTTGGGCATATCTCTGCCAGCGTTGCAATCTAATTTGCTGGCTAAAACGGTGAGGTCTACAAAAAATAATCCTGTTCTTCTTTGTAGTCGTGGTGAAAAATGGGGTAAAAAAGTATTAAGACCAGGTTGGGATGTATTAAGGAAAAATGGTTCACTTCTTGATGCAATTGAACTTTCAGCTAATGTAACTGAGCTAGACCCCGATGATACCTCTGTTGGATATGGTGGTTTACCTAATATGAATGGAGTGGTTCAATTGGATGCTTCAATCATGAATGGGCCTGATCATAACTGTGGTTCAGTTGCATGCATTGAAGGTGTAAAGACTCCTAGCTCTGTTGCTCGCCTTGTGATGGAAAGAACAGATCATATACACCTTGTGGGTAAAGGTGCTCAAGATTTTGCAATAATGCATGGTTTTAAAATAGAAAATTTGCTTACTGAAAAAACAAGAAAGATTTGGGTAAAATGGAGAGAAAATCTTTCTGATAAAGATGATTACTTTCCTCCAAAAGACGGCGATTACTCCAGCAAAAGAACAACAGGAACAATAAATGTTCTTGGTATGGATAGCAATGGAGACATTGCAGGTATCACTACTACTAGCGGGCTTGCCTGGAAAATACCAGGGAGAGTTGGCGATTCACCAATTATTGGAGCTGGACTTTACCTGGATAATGAAGTCGGCGCAGTTGGGGCAACTGGTCGAGGTGAGGAAATGATCCGTTCTTGCGGTTCATTTCTTGGTGTAGAGCTTATGCGAAATGGTAGAAGCCCACAAGAGGCTTGTGAAGAAGTTTGCAAAAGGATTGTTGATATTAATGGCGGTACATCAAAAGTTGATTTTAATGATAAAATAGTAGCGCTAGGTAAAAATGGGGAGGTCGGCTGTGCGTCAATCAGAGAAAAGAAAGGTGATAACCCTGAAATTGCAACATGGTCTAAAAAAGGGTTTAAAGTAACAAAGGGCACTTATCTCATTGAAGAAAAATAGAGCAATTTAAAACGCTTATTTACCTAGTTCTTTTTTTATTGCTTCGCCTGTTCTTTCTATTGTTCTTTTTTGAATTATAGAATTTTCTTCGATTTCTTTTTCTCATATGGGTCTTTACTGATCCATGGCTTTCTTCATTAATATCTTTCGAGTTTTTATAATAGGATAAATACCTATTGAACTCAGTTGATACAAAATGTTTTATAAGCTTTTCTCTATCAAGCCAGTTAAGCTTATCATAGATATATGGTAAAAATTGTTCAATTTGCTCTTCGTTAACATCAACTTTTTCAATTTTATCAATGAGTGCATATAAGCGCTTTTTACAAATATCCAATCCGTTTGGTACTTTCTGCTTATTAAAAGATATGCCAGACGTTTTTTCAATATCTTTTAATTTTCTGTGTTCGCGTCCATGGATAATTGCAATTGATATTCCTTTCTTTCCTGCTCTTCCGGTCCTGCCACTTCTATGAACATATATCTCATCGTCATCAGGTAAATTATAATTAATTACATGAGTTAAATCTTCAACATCCAATCCTCGGGCAGCTACATCTGTTGCTATTAAAATCTGCAATTGTCCTTTTCTAAAACGCCTCATAACTTCATCTCGTTCAGATTGAGATAAATCACCGTGTATTGTGTCAGCGTTATAATGATCATTGATCAATTTGTTAGCTACGTCTTTGGTTTCTCTTCGGGTACGACAAAAAACAATTCCATATATATCTGGGTTCATATCAGCAATTCGCTTTACTACTTCGTATCTATGCTTTGCTTGGACCATGTAATATACATGTTGAACATTTTCTGCTGCTTTATTTACGCGTGCAACAGATATCTCTAATGAGTTGTTCATGTATTTTTTCGTAACCCCAATAACTTTTGTGGTCATGGTTGCTGAAAAAAGTAACGTTTGTCTTTCGCTTGAGCTGGCTTTTAATATATACTCTAAATCATCTTTAAAACCCATTGTTAGCATTTCATCTGCTTCGTCTAGAACTAAACGTTTTGTTTTCCCGATAAATAGTTTTTTCCTTTTAATTAGATCTTTAGTTCTGCCTGGTGTTCCAACAATAATTTGAGGCTCTTTTTTCAACGACTTAAACTGTTTTTCAATTTTAACTCCCCCATATACAGCTAAGATATTTATCGTTTTCAAATATTTGGAGTAGCTTCTTAAGTCATTTGTAATTTGAATACATAGCTCTCGGGTTGGACATAAAATGAGTGCTTGAACATTGGGATTTTCTGTATTAATCGTATCTAATAAAGGCAAACCGAAGGCAGCTGTCTTTCCTGTGCCGGTCTGTGCCGAAGCAATCAAATCCCGATTAGAAGACATTATATGCGGAATAACTTTTTCTTGAATAGGCGTAGGGTGGTTAAAGCCTAGTTCATTGATTGCTTTTATTATTTCTTTTTTTAAAGAAAAATTGAAAAAGGATTTTTTGTTTCCAGAAATTTCAGTAGTCATATTTAGAGCAAGTATTAATAATTATTAGATATCGAGCGAGGAGTATACTGTAGTTTGGTGAGATTACTTACTTAATTAATAAAGTAAGTAATTCGTCATATTCTGGACAAATTCTTTTCCAGTCGTATTGCTTGAACGATGCGCTAATTTCAATTTTCCGCGTTTCTCCTATATTTATGATGCTGTACTTTACTTTGTCATATAATTCAGTATCATTATCATAAATATGGTTATTGTAATTTTGTTTCGGTAGCAGCTCCGGATAAGTCAATCTTCTGGGCAATATAGGATATACGCCACAATAGATGGCTTCTACAATACTACCGCCAAAGAAATCTTGATTACTGGTAACAGGCAGAATATCAGCCTTCCATAGCCATTTTGCATATTCTGAAAAGTTTTCACAATAGCCAAAGTGTACTATATGTTTTTTTAATCTGTCTTTTGCTTCATCAAATATATTGGGTACTGTATGAAAACTTTCCCCAAGCACAGCAACATCGAATTTGATATCGTTTTCCTGTAATTGGTATAAACATTTAAAAAAAGGTTCTGGGTTCTTATCGTACTCCCAGCGATGATTCCATAGCACCAATGGATTTCCTTTTTCTTTAGTTTGATAGTGATCAAATTTAGATAAATCCATACCGAGATATAATACGCGACTCTTTTCTTTAATTTGTTCAATTACATCTAATTCATTATGATCAGGGAAATTTTTTAGCAACTGCAAACTGTCATTATGAAAAGACTCTAGGTGGTAGTTAGAATTAAATAATACATGATCAGCTGCTAGGGCAGATGAAAGATTAATAAAACCATAATGATTGCGTTTTTCCATAACGTTTTTATCTGAGGCTGACCAAGGATATGAAAGTTGATTTTCATGAAAATATATAGCGTTAGGAATCTGAGCTGTTCGACTTTTAGTGAGGCTTAAAAATGTTGTCAGATCTAGCATATCCGTTGCAAGAATTAAATCAGGTGAAAAATCCATTTTCATAAACTGTTTTGCCAAAGAAATAGCACCGCCATGCATCCTCCATTTCCAGAATTTCCCAGGCAAAGAAATTATCTCAACATTGTGAGCACTAAAAGACTGGAATCCTTTGGCCCAAGATTTGTGTGATCCTGAAAAATATGGCTCTACTAATAAAATGTTCATATAAGGTTATAATTATTTGAAAATAATGAACCGCGCAACGTTCAGGATTGGTGGCTTAGATCCCAGTATCAACTGAGCAAGTTTTTCTCCATTTTTTATACCATCGTGAAAATTTCCACCAGTTCCATAGTGAGTTTTTTTTCATTGCAGAAAAAACATTTCTCTGATATTCTAACGATTGCTCAGGGGTCATCCTATATATTCTTCTCGCATCCCCATGCAGACCTTTCAATACAAGCCACTGCCCTTTAACATAGACCAGTGTATGTATAGATGCCTCTTCACCAGAAGGGTTTAAAAGATAGACATGAGTTAAATCCTCAACACCTGCTAATTTCCTTCTCCAGTTGACAGCCAATACTGGCGCTTCAAGCGTAACCCTAGTCATAGGGGTAAATAATACATTTAATATTCGCCAAGACTCGTCAGCGCTAATCTGCCCATCCTTTGCATGCTTCACCATATTTTCAATATTTTGAAGCTCTAATGGAACAATAAAATCTACGTTCTCTTCAATGATGCCATTTTCAAAATAAAAACGATCGCCTTGATGCTGGATTGTGAAACTCTCCCCGGTTTCTTTAATCTTAATTCCTAAATTTTCAAATACGCCATTGAAATAGTTTAGTAATTCCGGTGTTTGGAGAATTTTTTCCCATTTTTCTAAGGAAGATACTTCTTGAGCATTAATAGAAGTTGATAGTAGTAATAAAAAAAATAAGCGCATTGCGCCTCTAAAGAAAATCCAATATCATGACAGGAAGGCTAAATTCACAAGCCATACCATTAACAAAAGCATAATTGCCGATATAGTATAGTCTTGCCACTTGCTAAGTTTTATCTTTTTCCACATTGCAACTTGCCAAAGTAAAAGTATTATGGCAAGAAGCAGCGCCGTTTGATTATAGCTCATTTACTGCTTTACTCTTTAAAATAAAGTTTTTCTGCAGGTTTTGGGTCGGGGAATACTCTAGCTGCATCTTTTCCACTATAGATTACTCCATTTTTTACTACATATTCGATTGACCTTGTATTCTTTATATCCTCAAGGGGATTATTTTTCATAATTACCATATCTGCAAGTTTCCCAGGCTCAATAGATCCAAGAATATGATCTAATCCATGATGTTTAAATCCGTTAATAGTGGCAATTTCAATCGCATCATAGTTTGAAAAACTACCATGGGTAAACAATTCCATTTCCCAATGAGCACCAAGACCCATCATTTGACCGTGCGCACCCATATGCATTGTCACGCCCCGATCATATAATTTTTTTAATGTCACGCCCATTTGAGCGGTATAATGATCGTCAGGCCAATAGTGGGCTGGTCTACGTAATCTAATTAATTCATCTTTTCTAAAGAAATTTAATAGCTTACTATCTTCCCAGAGTCGCTCTGTTTGGTGAAAATATGTTTCTCCTGAAGGTCCATTATATACAACAACCAAAGTGGGGGTAATCCCTAAAGCTGTGCTGTTCAATAATTGAATAACATCTTCATAGATTGGCTCAAGGCCCATGGTATGCTCAAGGCCTGTAAATCCATCAACGAGCTGAGTCAAGTTCATCTGAGGGTTTGAAAATGACTCGCTAATAATATTAATTCCTAGCTGCCTAGATGCTTCCACTAAATACTGTCTTTCAATGCGATTATGGTTTGAATAATCTTTTACAGCAGTTGCGCCATGATCTTTATTGAATTGGACATGCTCTAATGCGTCTTTAAGACTTTTAATGGGTCGATACATCTTTGTTCTATACTTAGTAACAAAAATAGGGTCACCAACTGAATAAATTCGCGGACCTGCAATATCGCCCCGTTGAATCATATCTGATACCCAAAAATCTTTTTGCGTTGTTCCATACACATCATACATGGTGGTAACTCCATAAGCGAGATTTGCCTGAAGACCATAAAGGTTTTGCTCAATCACATTAAGTGCAGAAATAGGACTTCCATAATGGCCATGCGCATCAAACATGCCCGGCATGATCGTTCTACCTTCCATATCATATACTTTGGCAGATTTTGGAATTCTTACATCATCGCCAACTGATATTATCTTATTATTTCTAATCAAAACTGTTACGCCTTCTAAGATATCTTTTTCTTCATTCATAGTAAGTACGCGAACATTTTTAAATACAATCACACTGCCTGGAGTATCTATGTCATATGATATAGATAGGTCAGTTTTAGAAAGTTTTGGCTTTTGATCTAAAATAGCAGTTAATGACTTTTCATAATGATATTTTCCTCGTGTCCATAATAAAGCCTTACTATCAGCTGACCATGACATGAAATCCCCATCATGCATTTTATCTACCCGCTGCGTATATCCAAGATTGTCTTCCGCGCTAACGCTAGAAGTTTTTCCAAAATACTCGAATGGCGTTACAAAGCTACGGTGGTACTCACGAAATGCAATCCACTGCATATCAGGTGATAAAATTGCTCTGGTTGCATGAGGAAATCTATACACTTCTTTTTCATCCAATCCATCCCAAGATATAGATTTAATAGTTAAAACATCATTTACATAATCTGAATAATAAATGCGGTTATCATTACCAAAGTGTACGCTTGGAGGTCGTTTAGCATATCGGTTTCCACTCCAAGTGATTGTTGCTAATTCTGTTTCGCTACCATCTTGGTTTAGAACTAATTCAAAATCTCTTTGGCTCTCTAAGTGCTTCCCATTAATGAGTGAACCTGCACCTCGAACATATGCCAATGCACCATCTTTTGATACAGCAATTGAACCGTATTGCGTTGGAGTGTTGGTAATTTTTTTCTTCTTACTTCCGCTCAAATCCATTTGGTAAACAGAACCCATTTCTTCATCATTCCAAGATGCATAATAAACTTTTCGTGATTTTGGATCATAATAGGGATTGGTTTCATGATCTTTTGATCTGGTCATATTTTTTACTTTAGATCCATTTTTAAGATATAAATCACCTAATGCTTCATATAATATACCTGCTGGTGTTGGTTGCGACCAGCGATGCGATCGTGTTGTTGTTTTTTCTTTGGGCGCATCTAGCTTAAATCGCACGGTTTGTTTGATCTCGCGCTTAACTTTTGCTGTAAATTTAATTTTTTTAGATTTTGATGTAGTCACATTGACGGAATGAATCCCACCGTTAAATGATACAAAAATCTCTTTACCATTAGGGTGCCAACTCATATTGGTATAAGAACCATAAAAACTGCCGCTATCCATGCGATCATAATCGAGCTCTCTATTTACAATCTTTTCTTCATTGGTTTGCATATTTCTTACAACCAATACTGTTTGCCTATCATCCCGATGGATATAGGCCAAAAATTTACCATCTTTAGATAAAGTAGGGTTGGCTGCGCCTCCGGGTCTATCAATATATATTTCAATATCCCCATTTTTCATATTATAGGTTTTGATTCTGTCGCCACTGCGATATAGGCTTCCATCTCCATGAGCAAAATATACAAGATTATTGTTTGGATGCATTTGAAAATGTGTCACTGGTGCTCTTGAGCCTGGAGGAATAAGCTCATGTTTTTTTCCGTACATATTGAACATATATACTGGGTGGCGAACTTTCATATTAAGTGCAGTGCCAAAGATATGTTTGCCATCTACTGACCATGTCCCTTGATGGACAGGCCTATTCATTTTACTAATATTTTTCATATTACCGCTTTTAATCTCCTGAACCCATATATCATCGCTACCACTTCTATCAGAGGTAAAAAGAATCTGTTCGCCATCAGGGCTAAATCTTGGAAACATATTCCATGAAGTACCTTTGGTTATCGCCTCCGCCTTACCCCCATTAATTGGCATCAGGTAGATATGTCCCAATAAATCAAATGCGATAGTCCTCCCATTGGGAGAAACGTCTACGCTAATTAATGTTCCTTCTGAAGCATCAAAAGAAAGTGTGGTATCGCTATTGCTAGCATATAATAGCACTGAAAATACTGTCGAAGTAAGAACCCACCTTATCATTTTTCCTCCTATTTAAAAAAATAAAGTAATGAAAATAAACTATTCATTAAACAAATATGTTAAATGGTATTATTTTATATACCTAATAACAAATAGTTACTTTTGAAATTAATATATCTATTCACAATCAATTTATTAGTAACACATGTATTTGGCCAAGAATTGATTTCTCTTTCAAGCGCAAATCCTTTTGGCTTCAAAGATGTGATTACAAATCTAAGCAAACAAGAGCCGCAGGAAGTTAAGGCAGTATTAAAATTGCCCAATGGCGATGGCCCTTTCCCGCTGGTGATTGGAGTTGCAGGTAGTTTAGACTGGGGCTCACATCATCTAGAATACTTAAAGATGTTTAGATCAATAGGTATCGCAACGCTTGAGTTGCAAAGTTTTTCTAGTCGCGGAGTTAAATCTACGGTTGGCTCACAAGTGGAGGTCACAACCTCAATGATGATATTAGACGCCTATAAAGCACTTGATAAACTATCTGTGCATCCTAAAATCAGTAAAGACCATATTGCGATTATCGGCTGGAGCCTTGGGGGAGGTGTAGCTTTGTTCTCTGGATGGCTCCCTTTGGTAGAAAAAATAAATCCTCAAAATAAATTTGCGGCGCATTTATCAATTTACCCGCCTTGTATTGCTCAGCCAAAAAATCCAATTTTCTCTGATTCTCCGATGCATATCCTAATCGGCGAGTTAGATAATTGGGTCCCCGCAGATGCGTGCAAAGAGCTCGCCCAGCAAGCCCGTGCTGCAGGATCAAATATTGGCCTTACGGTTTTTCCAAACTCACATCATTCTTTTGATAGGGAAAGTCCTATTGTCGTAAATGAAAAGGCCTATAGCACTGTGGATTGCAGATTCCAAATACGCGACGATGGAGCCGTATTGATGGATTTTCTTAACATTCCGATGACAACTCCCTTAAGACAAAAAATTGGCTTGGGAATATGCGCTGAAAGAGGTTCAACTATGGGTGGAAACCCAGAATCAAGGCAGGCTGCATTCCAATTTGCTCAAGAATTCATGAGCGAGCATTTATTTTCAAAATAATCCCTAAGGCGAAGTACTGCCGCCCTTATAGGAAGTAATCATTCTCATAATGTATGATGCTTCAATCATATCTTTTGCCTTGAATTCAATTGTATGAGAATCTGTTCTCTTAAACATTTTTACATAAGATAGGATCTGAGATGGTTGATAATGTTTAAAGCTGACTGAAACGGTAATCGGCCCTCTGATCTTATAGGGTTTATACTTCTTTATATTTTTTACAGCAATGGATGTTTTCTCTGCAATCAGATCATAAGCAGCTTCAGGGTGAAGCGATTTTGCGGAATGAAAACTTATGCTTTCTTTTACCACTGCTCCCTCCGCATTTCCAATCAATGAGGTTACCTCATCCACAGCCGCATCATCACCAGCAACTACAATCACCGGCACACCAAATTCACCAGCTATTGCTGCATTCCAAGATCCTTCCGACATCACCTTTCCATTCACTTTAACTGAAGTGATCCTAGCGCTTGAAAATGTATGCGCTCGAACACCTTTAAGGTTATCTGTGCTTGTATGATAGCCTGTAAAAATTACCCCATCAAAACTTCTATCAATTCCTTCCATCATTCCCAGTGGCCTTGGCCATGATCGTATTACCTTAATATCTTTAGGTAATTTTTCAATTAATAGATTTTGGCCATTACCATGAGAATCAGCTACGAGTATTTCGGTCGCACCTGCAGCCCTTGCTGCCCGAATAGCAGCATTGACTTCACCTGTCATGAATTCACGAAAGCGATTGTATTCAAAGCCACTAGGTCCCAACTGCTCTCCTGTTACTGCTCCAACAACCCCTTCAAGATCAGCTGATATATATATTTTTTTACCCTGAGCAAAAATTAGACCTGAAATCAAAAATAAATTTAAAATTATACTCTTATATCTCATAATTACCTCATTTGTTATATTCTATTATATATTTTAACTAATAAATTGAATAAAAAGAACCATTGATGAAAAAAATTAAACGAATAACTGCTTATCAAGTT
>MDSY01049643.1_pt1 | contig 14852 bp, 13 predicted proteins | sample 811131 | NCBI WGS metagenome assembly MDSY01 (sample SAMN05326643, study PRJNA326480) | marine metagenome | isolation source: seawater | place: Atlantic Ocean: South West | collected 2010 | reverse complement strand
TTTTCATAACATCCTGTGAGGGATTCCTCATCATCCCGATACGAAGAACGCGTTACGTATACCCCCAGACTGTTGCCCATACAAAAGACTGACTTCTATTTCCAAAATCCTAGCGCACGCGCGTTGGACGCCGACGTTGGCGCCAAGCGAAGCAAGAAAGGAAAGGACGCCGAGGTTGACGATGACGGTGACCCTTTAGCGTCTTTGGCGGCAGCTGCTTTAGCCGTGAAGGGCAAGGTTCCGGGCCGCGGCCGTGGCCGGCCGCCCGGCTCGAAGAACCTTCCCAAGCCCGGATTGTCGCAGCGGGATTTAATTTTGCAGCAGCAGATGATCGCAGCTGGTCTGGGGGGGTTTGGGGCGGTTTCGTCTCAACAAAACAACGCCTCGGGGTTCAACAAAAGCGCGGTGACGCTCCTGGTGACGGAGCACGCGGACCGCATCCGCGAGGCGCTTATGGCGACTGTCACGGAGGGCATTAAAGATGATGAACAATCCGAAACCAAGGAGCTTTTGACGAAGAAAATCAACGAAGTCGTTGGCATCGAGTCGCTGAAGTTGCGAGACGCGCTGAACACAGCGCTGGCGTTTCTCAACTTTTAAGGGGTTTAGGGGAAGTAAGAGATAAGGGAAAAGAGTGTTACGAGAGTTGTGCGTGGGGAACCTGTGAGTCATTACGAGTTATAAATATTGATATATCTTATGTCAACGATGCTTATTATTACGCTAACAACCTTTTGGTGACCTGCGTGAAATACATCACCACTCCCAAAATCAACGCACACAGCCCCAACGTCGTGGACAGCAACACGAACGTGTGTCTCTGTGAGTACTCCACTAGTTGGCATTTAGGGTGATAAGGTCGCACGTCTTTGTCACTGCCCTTCTTGCCCAATCGGTCCCGCGTGTCGTACACCAGGTCCCACTGTTCGTCCCAGCTTTTCATGATCTCCGCAAAGAAACCCTCAAAGTCATTCACGTATTTTTTCGCCTCGATAACGGGGCTGTACCCAACTGGCACCGTTACGCCATAACTAGCGCTCCCCCGCTTCTGAGATAACACGTGTTCCTTGTCCGCGGCGATGATGATTTGGACGTCTAATTGCCGGCTCCAGGTGTACTTTATCAAGCCGCGTTTCAACGGCAACGCTCTTGGTTTAATGTTCCGCGTGCCTTCGGGATACACCACGATTCCGGTGTAGTCGCTATACGTTTCTCGATGTTGGTCCAACTGTTTGTTCAGCTCCTCGTGCGCGCCAGGTTTGTTTCGTTTGAACGCGAACACCGCGCCCACGGCCATGGCAGGGACCGCGAACAGGGGGAACACGTATACGACCAGGTACCGGGATAAGATGAACCCCCGGCCTTCGGTTAAATACATGTCGATGAAGAAATCCGCCCACGCTCTGTGGTTGCACAAATACACGCACTTCCCATCCTTGTGCAACCCTCTGTTACCAACGAGTTTCAACTGCACGCCCATCACGAACTCAGTCATGAACTTGCTCCACGTGAACGAGAAACTCGGGCGGTACTTCTCGCCGAAGCCCCAGACCGAGGGGGTGCCGAACATGAAGCTCAGCGGGAGGGATAGCGAAAACACGGGAAGCACCGCGAGCAAAGTCAGGAAACCGATGATGGATCCCACGGTGCCATCGGGAGTGGTGCCGCGCATGGTGTTTTGGTCGTGTAGGGTCGTGAAACGCCAATCGGTGGAACGTGAGTGAGGTCGATTGCAAACGCGAACACCAGGAGTCGCGTGACAGACGTCTGGCGTGTCTCGCGTCCTGATCACATTTTATCGGAGAGCGAGATTGCGAATAAGTTCGACACCACGATGACTTGTTTTCGTGAGTTTCCGCGGTTGCAGACACACCGACAGGCGCACGCGGCGCGCGGAGAGGTTGGGTGTCCATGGAATTGCGATGCTAAAGGCAACCGTGACGGTACGTGATTTACGGTCGTGCGCGAACGCTTTTCGAACGACACCCCTCTGGTCCCACCCCTCTGGTCCTACCCGACATCAAATGCATCCCGCTCATCGTAATTCGCATTTCTCAATCAATCTCAGGCTACGCTGGTCACGGCTCTGTTTCTCATTGGGTTCGTGTTTTTCGAAGAGCTTTCCGCAACCGCGGGCACGCTTCACTCGACTGTCGTGACGAGCTTTGGGGTGGTCGGCGGGGGTGGGCGCCAACGAAGGACGCACACAGCCGACGATGGGGACGATCCGGTTTTAGTGGTGGACGAACCGAAAAAACCAAAACTCTTTTTCGCAAAATCGCCGCTGGTGGAAATGTCGCCGCCGCCATCGACGCTGTCTCCACCGAAAGCGCCGCCGATACCTCCACCACCTCCACCGCCAAATGTATCACCACTGATACCGGCTGTGGTTGAAGAGAAGAATACCGAGGATGCTGAGGAGGAAGAGGAAGAAGGCTCAGACGTGGAAACTTCTGTTGACGAAACTAAAATTGATTCATCGTCAACAACCTCGACGGCGCCTCCGTTCGCGCGCAGTTTCAAACAGTTTCTTCAAAGTTTTCCAGTCACAATTGAACAGCCGTCTGAGATGAAAATCGTACCGTATATTCTGTGTCCAAAACCTTGTCAAAACCAAGGCTGGTGTAACTACCAGACTGGTGCGTGTAATTGTCCGAGTGGGTATACAGGTAATGATTGCGGAACGGCGGATGAATTCCCATGCAACCACCCCGACGGGGTACCAGTCACCACGCGGTGCGCCGGGACTTGCGATATGAATCTAAACCGGTGCCAGTGCGGTCCGGACACCCCCTTCCCGAAGCGAGAAATAGGAGGCTGGTGCCAGCCCGATTTGGCCGCGGCAAAAGGCCTCCCTAGAGACACGTGGCAGAACCCTATGGAGCACACCGGCAACAAGCAGCCTTTGCCTTGGCACTGGGTTTTCGGTGTCGAGGCGGCAAGGGAACAACCGGAAATTGGCAATACAGTAGACCAAATAGACGATGAGGTCACCAGGGGTGACACCCTGCCCTGGTGCTTCGCGAACATGACGGCCACACTGACGCCGGTGGACCGACGACCAGCGCAGGTGTGCGCCATGGACTGCCCCGCCGGGGTTGGAAACGCCCCGAACTGCGATGCACCGCTACCGGGGACGTTCTGCCCGAACCAGTGTTCGGGAAGCGGGGAGTGCGTTGGTGGGTTCTGTAGCTGTGAATTAGGGCACTGGGGTGCTGATTGCTCGTTGAGCAGTGCTACACGTAGTGACGACGAAGATACGAGTAAGACTATTCCAAAAAAGAAAAAGGCGACGACTGAGAGTTCGGCGGTGACAGTCCGCCGAAGAGCGTCGCCGTTGATATATATCTACGAGGTCGATTCTGAGTTCACGTCAGGGCAGCACCAGAAGCGCAAATCGGAAGGGAACTGCGTGCCGCGGGAGTATCAGGGTTACAAAGACGGTTCAATTCCCTTGGAACCCAAAGAGACCTCCACGAGCTGGTACTACTCCCTGGAAATTACTTTTTACGAATTCCTTTCGCGGTCGGCGCACCGGACGTTGGACCCGGGGGAGGCTGATTTGTTCTACAGCCCGTTCGCCACCGCGTGCTTCCAGCTACGGTACAACAGGCCGTCGCCAAAGCATTGGGCTGGTGCTCTAAAAGTTCCAGCCCGGTCGTTCGGGGTGTACTCGCAGTGGAACGCGTTGTACCAACGAGAGATTGCTAAACGTATACGTGAGCCGTTGATTTCTAAAGTGCGCGCGAAGCGAGGGTATCACGTGAAACAACTCTCCGATGACGAATTAAACAATTTGGTTGATCCATCCAAACTGTCACCCGCAACGCAGTTCGATGACCTCTCAGACCACGTGTTCATCACCCCGTACGACGAGGGGGCTTGTTATTTACCGCCGGCGTTGAGAACAGGAATATTCCTCACGCACTTTGGCAACACCGGGTCTAAACACGCCCGGTCAGCCACCGCGTACACCCCCGACCGGTGGGGCATGCTCACCCGGCCGAACACGATCGATAACGAAACGATCCCCGACCTGCTCAACGGGTGGCGGTGTTACGACCCTGCGAAAGATTTAGTGGTGCCGCCGTGGAACAGACGAAGGTATAAGGAAGATGACAAGAGTGATCCAAAACTTTGGTCCTACGGCAGGAAAGAAACCTTATTCTTCTTCGCCGGCGATTTGGGCACCGCTGAAGGAATAAAAGAGAGCGGACCGCACGCCAGCGAGGATTACTCACTGGGTATCCGTCAACGGGTCACCAAGCATCTGAGGGACCGAGAATCGGAAGGCTTTTTAATTTCTGGGCACATGCACGTCGGGTACGACGAGGCTATCGGAAAGTCAACCTTCTGCGGCACGTTCCCGGGCGACGGGTGGAGCGGCGGGATTTTGACGTATTTGAAGTACGGGTGCATTCCCGTTATAATAAACGACGGGGTTGATATGCCGTTTCAACGGATCGGGGCGTGGAGAAGCGAGGAGGGTTCATTGGGGCAGGGGTGGGAGAAGGATTTTTGGCAAACGAAGCCGGAGGATGCGAATGATGAGGCTATGAGCGCAAAAATACCAAGCGCTGAGACGTTGTTGGAGTACGCGCGGTTCAGCATTCGCGTCGCCGAAGCTGATATCGAATCGTTAGATGTTCTTTTGGGGAAGTTCACTGATGCGGAAATCAGGTCGTTGCAAAACGAAGTCGCACGTGTACGCCAGCTGTTCTCATACGATGTCCCGGACCAGCCGTTTGGAGTGGGACCGACCAGACCTGTTCGATACCACAACCAAAACTCCACCGCCGCGACTTTGAACCAAACCGGTTTTCTCGCCGACGCGGATCGCGTCCTAGGAGGTGGAGCGGCTGACCTGGCGCAGCCGGGCGTAGGCGTAGGAACGTTCCCAAATCCACCATGGGACGCGTTCGAGATGATCATGGCGTCGCTGCGGTATAAACTGGAGCTCAGGAAGGAGCGGCGCGACGTAGACTAGATTAATTTTAGTATTGAACTTTTTACGAAAATATGGGCACCTCTTTACGATCTCGGAAACGCCCTTGCTGTCACTGACGTCTGCACGGGTCTTTGACTCGACACGACTCGGTCGGTGATGGCGTGGACGGTCGCCCTGGAGGCGCAGCGCCCGGCGCTGGGCGCGCACGCCACCACGAGCGGCGGCGGGGTGGACATAGCCTCGGCGGTAAATCTTCTCCGAGATCTGCTCGCGGCGTTTTTCCAGGCGTACCTCGAGGACGCGTCCGAAGTGCGGAAGCCGCAGATGTCGCTGTTACTAGTGCAGGCGCACGGGTGCGGCTTCGTGGGCGCGGCGGTGCTGCCCGCGCTGACCCAACTGTTCACAACGCTCCGGCCCGAGCTCGATGCGGGCCCAGAAAAGTTCGCCGCCTTTTACCATTTCATCTTCTTCGTGGCGAGAGATGAGGGCCAGCGGAACTTGAAAAGCACCACAGCTGTGACCGCTTGGCAGTTCATCCTAGGCGAGGGCCGCTTTCAGTTCCTGGAATTGTGGCTCACATTCGTTAAGGGAAAGGACCTCCGGAGGGGGGTCTCGGAAGACACGTGGTGCCAGGTTTTGGATTTCGCGATCAGGACGCAGAATAGCGGAAATCTTTTGCAAGCGTACGACCCGCACGGCGCGTGGCCCGTTTTGGTGGATGAGTTTGTGGACTTTCTTCGAGGTGATGATACGACACAAAGCATGAATCAAAGCGGTAGGTCCCCTCAGGAGGATAAGTGGAGGGTCACGGGGTGGGGCACTCGGGACAGGGACTCGGGGTTCGTCGGCGTTGGGACGTACGATTCAGCGGATGTGATGGACCAAGGCGGGTCAAACGCGGGCGCAAGCGGAACGCCCCTGGTGTACAACGGAGGCGCCTCTGGTGGCGCAGGGCTTGGGTTCGGTGTGAGCGATAGTTCCACCCGTATGGGCGGGGGGAGCTTAACTGGCGTGGGCGTGGTGGCGCACACGGAGTGGGGTGGAGGTGGCGCGGGTGCATCGACGAGTCACAGCGCCCAACACCGTTTGCACCAACCCACGGTCCAAGTCGGGTGCAAGCGTCGTCTCAGCGCTGTGCTTGAGATGGACGGCCTGGCGACGCAGCTGGAGCGACAAGCCAGGGTGGAGAGTCCCGCGTTTGGACAACCTGGTTCTCAACAGCAAGAAACGAGCAGCACGACGCAGTTTGTGCCGATCACAGGGCACGCGATTGGTGGAGTCAGGGGAGTCGGTACGGGTTCTAACAATCCAATCACCGGCTCGCCCACGCGCAAGTACGCCAGAGTCACGGGGCGGATAGGTACAACCGCTGCTGAGAGTCAGGCCTCGCCCAGAGGGTCAGCGGGAGCATAGCAGGGAGAAACGTAGTAGAAAATGTACTAATAATACTGTTTTAATAAACCTATCGATACTACTATAAATTCTTGGGTTTCGCTTTGATCGTGAGTTGTCTTTTTTTTTTGCTCCACTTGGCGAGCGCGTCGTTTTGATCGATGGCGAACGGAAGCGCCACCGCTGTGGGGGGTTCGCCCGGCCCCGGGTCTAGGTTCACGAACCGGGAGCTTACTTCTAAATTTGCGCTGGCCATAGACAAAAGCTGGGGAAGGTGAAGCGTCACGGTGACTAGAATGGGCGCGCCGCTAGCGTCGCGCTCCACAATCACGCTATGCGACGCCTCAACTTCGCTGACCAACACGTTCTTACCCAAGGTACTTCTCGATTCGTTTTTAGTTTTCGTGATACCCGCCACCCCTCCCCCTTTCCCATCCGAAACCCCCATCCCCGCGAGTTCCATCATCAGCGACGCGGACATGTCCTCCGTCCCAATAAGCCCTGCGGCGCGCGCGTCCGCCGCCGCCGCTGCCGCCGCCGCTCGGGCGGAGGCTTCCCCTCGTCGTGCGTAGCACCGGCGGCCACCCGGCGGGTCTCTTATAAATGAAACGCTCGGGTCGTGCTTCTCCGCGAATTTAGTAGCGCTTTCGATGAGAAACTCCTGGTAAGCAGGGTTCTCCAGGGCGTGTTTTACCACATCAGGGTGCACCTCGATGTCGTACACCGTGGCGTCTATCACCTTTGGATCGGAGGACGCCGACATCAACCGCTCGAGCGGCGACACAAAACTTTCAGCTCCGTGCGATTCCCTCGGATCGGGAAGCGCGACTTTCTCCGTTCTGACCGGCGCTCGAAGGCGACAAGGGACGAAGGTATTCGTGTTAGTCTGATCCAGGGGAACTGGAGTGAGAGACTCGATATCAGAACTCGCGCGCCACACCGCGACGACCCCGACGTTCCAACTCGAACTATCTTTTTCAGCGCCGCTCGCGTTTCTCGTTGGCGCCGGCGCCAGGAACGTCGCGCGCTCCGCGTGGTGCATTTCAGAAGAGTTAGCTCCTCTTCTTTCACCTGTTCCTGTTCCAGGCATACCAGACGTGTTTGAGTCCCATCCGCTGAGCGCATCGCCCCCGCCCCCGCCCCCGGTGGGATCGACGCCGGCGTCCCGGGCTTTTTCCCGCAGAAAAGACTGGTACGCCTCGGGGTCGCTCGACAGCTCATCCAACTGCGCCCAAAGCTTCGACGTAAAGTCCTTCATCTCACCAGGGTCCATCCCGCTCGCCTTCGCAAGCGCAGTGAAGTCAGACGTACCGTCGCTGTTCATGGCGCCGAAAATCTGGGATAAATCGGGGGTGGCGGTGGATGGTGATGGGGCCGAAGACGCGCCCATCGATCCCATCACGCGGTGCAGCGTCGCGTCGTCCATCTTGTCGCAGTCTAATCTAATCCAATCTGTGATGACACGTCAACCCTGACTCGTCACGATAGCTATACGTCGCGTGCACCCTGCTCCTTCACTTCCTACCTTGGTTCTTTTCGTGTTTGTCCTTCAAATCCGCGATCCAAGCGGGGGGTTCCGCGAACGCCTCCCGTCGCTCCGCCTCGATCGCGGTGACTTTCTCGTAAAATCCAGTCTTCACCATGAACAGTTCCATGCACGCCCCGACTGTGAAGGAAACCCCGATGAGCTTGCCGTAGAACTCCCAGGTCAGTGCCTCCGCTGCAGGTCGAACAGCAGTGCGTTGCCGCGCCAGACGCGAAGACATCAGAGTGCGGGGAGCAGTGAGCGATCGAAGGATCTAGTTTGGTCAACGAGGAAAATCAACTTTTTTTGTGCTCATCGTTTTACGCTTTTACCGCGCGTGTAACCGCATTTTTGCATTGTGCCGCGTCAGTCGCCCTGGCACCTCCTCCCGTCACCATGGTGCCCCGGCGTAAGGCAGAGGGTCTTCCTTTGCTGAACCCTGACAAGGAGAGCAGCACGCCTCGCACACCCGGGGGCACTTCCCTACGCGCGGCTGGTTTAACCTGCGGCGCTTTGTTTTGGGTGGTTGCTCTTGGAGTTGGCGCGGCGCTTGGATTCTTCCTGTCGCACAAAGTGGGGTGGGGGGCTGTGGAAAACGCACGCGCGGCTCCCTTGGACCAAGCCACCGCGGCGGAAGGCCACAGGGAGCAGGGGTTCGGCCCACGCGCTGCACGAACGTTCGAATCTCGACCGAAAGGCCCTCAGACGGAAACGATCTGTGCCGATCCCCCGTTGCTGTCAAACGCAGGAATGGTTCTTCCCAAATGCGTCTCCACGTACACGCTTCTGCACGAGCTGCTTGACGGGGTGGTGTTGCCGTTCTGGCTCGGCCCGGATGGACTGGGCGTGGATTGCGAAAACGGCGGGTTCGAGAACCTAGGGTTGTCACCAAACGCGGACGGCGTTGGGGAGCAATGGAAGCTGAAGGAGCGATTCGCGCTGCCGCACGCCAGGACCGCCGCGGCGTTCGCGAAGCTTCACAAAACGGGGTCGTACTCCAACGCCACGAAGCCGGGAAGCCGTGAGCGGGACGAAATGCCCTGGTTCTACGTGCACGGAAACTCGCACCCAACGTGTCTTGAGGACGGGTCACCGCTGGCGCTGGCGGTGCACGCAATGAAGTTTTTAACGCAATCGATGAAGGACACTGTAAACGGGGGATACTTCTGGAGCGTCAGTCCTTCAACGCAGCTAGGGGGGCGATACGCCCCTACGCGTGACGAAAAAAGGCTGGAAACAATCGCGGCCGTGCTGATGGCGGCATCGGAAATCGCCTCCGCCGCGGACCCGGGGAGCGCGATTGAGAAGGAAGCAGCCGCGGTGGCGGATGACGCGTTTGTTGTGATGACGTCGAAACACAGAGCAGCGCAAGGCGGCGGGTACTGGCCTGAAACCTTCGACAATGACTGGTCCACTTTGGTGCACGCCGCTGGGCAACGCATTGTACCGCCCAGGACACTTAGCGCGCACCTCGCGGTGGTGGAAGCCACGCATGCTTACGTCGATTCCTTGGTGCGGCGAAAAGCTGGGGATGCGAAAATCGCGACCGCGGCGAACACGCTCGCGGCGGACGTCAAGACGCTCGTGGAAAACGCGCTGGTCGTGGATGACCCGGTGGGTGAGGTGGGTGAGGAAGATGAGGAGGCATACGAGGAAGGTGAGGAGTCTGAAGACGAGGAAGATACATCTGAAGCATCTGACTCCTCCGTTACCTCTACCCTTTCCTCGGAGGACCTGTCACAGCTTGCGACGCTCACGCCCGGCGCGGGTAAGGACATCTCGCAGGCGGTGGCCAGGGCGGCGGCGAACATAGGCGTGCGCGTCGGGACGAATGGCGGGGCGCTGAAACAGAGAGAAACGAAAGACAATGGACTGGGTTCCGACGAATACAGCGAGGAAACCGAAACTGAAAAAAATCAAAAGTTTGTCTTGGCGCGTGAATTTTACGACAAAAAGTGGAACCCGGTTTCTGCGCTATCTACCGCACACGGCGCTAGTGGCGAATCCGACCAAGTCACGGGTGTTTCGCAGTTCGACGTGCGGTTCGGACGGAACTTGGAGATGTCATGGGTACTTCTAGAAGCCACGAGAGCAGTGGAACGCGCCGCAGCCGCTGTTTTCCAAAACGCGTCGTCCCCAGAGTTGATTGGCGTCCCGAGATTGAGAATCGCGGAACTGGCGTCCATGAACGCATACGCGTGGACTTTCGGGTTGCGGGACGGAGGGGTGGTGCCTGGTGCTGGTGGGCTGTGGACTGGAGTAAGGGACTTTCACGCCGCCGCGGTGGATGACTACTCAGGCACGGAGCATGACAAGGAGCGCGGGGAGTGGTGGGCGGAGTTTGAGTCAGCAACGGCGGCGCTGCACGAGTGGGAGCTGACCGGTAACAGGGCCGCTCGCAGACACTTCAGCGATTCTCTCGCTATGCTGTACGCGTACTTCGTGGACTGGAAGGTCGAGCCGAGAGCTGGGCAACGGGACCCTGTGTTTTTAAGCGCCGGGCTGCGTTCGTTCATCTCGGACGAACAACGCGAAGCGAAGCAGCCGAGCGCCGAAGAACTCGCAACGAAGCGTTCGCCGTTTAAGGATCCTTATAGGGCGATCCGGGCTGTACTGGAGATGAAACGGGTGCTGAAACGAGGGGTGGACCCCGTTAACGCGCATTGAGTGGGTAGTACATAAGGTATAAGTACACAGAGCATTGTTAGTCGCTGTATTGTCACATTACATGAGTTCTTTTACACGCCATCATCAATCACCTCGAGACGATTCCATTCCATTCCAATCCAATCCATTCCTTTACGCCCCTCCCGCTCTCCTCGCGCCCTCTTCCTGCCTGGTGTGGAAGTTCGGGGTTTTACTCTCCTCGCTCAGCTGGTACTCTGAGTCCGCAAACGCGGAGGCGCCCCGGCCGGATTGCGCGGACGCCTGCGCCGCAGCGCGCACGGCTTCTTTCCGGGCGAGCTTTTCAGCCTCAGCCTCTTCGAAGGATTTGGCCAACGCGGGGCCTGCGACGGTGGCGGTTAAAAACGCAGCGCTGAACGCGAAGCCGAGGAACGCGCGTCGGGGAGTTGCGGAGGGGGTGGACTCAGGCGTCGCGGTCGCGACCACGCGCGTGGCGCGGCGGTTAGAGCGCACGACAGGCCGGGACGTGAGGGCACTGGTGGTGGTGAAAAGAGCAGACATCGTGAATGGATGCGTGTGGATGTTGCCACAGGCGAGTTGTTAAACCCTGAAGTCGCGAACTTAGTGCGGTGTCGGTCGAGAGACGCGATGGAAGATGTCGTGACGAGGTCGACGACGCGCACGGGAGTGTGGCGTGTCGGGTTTGTGGGGCGCGTGTCTGGGGAAACATCGAGATAAAACGTGTCCACGTGTCATGCTATCGGGCAAAATTTAACTCATAAACGACGAGTTGTCGCATTTTTTCTAGTCGATCTCGGAAGGGTAGAGAAACAACCTCCCCACTTTCTTTCCCGAAGCTCGCTTCCATTTTCCAGAGCGCCTCCGCCGCTCGCGACTCACTCGCACCTACCAGTGACCGCACACGATGGATCAGGACTGGAAGCCTGGTACGTGTTTCTTTCCTTGGCTCGCACGGCGTTTCCAATCGCGGCACCTCCTCCCGCGCGGCCATCTTTATTTATTGCCCTCGTGTCACGAGACAGCGACTAGGGATTCCGCGAACGCACAACGCGTCCGGTGTTATCTCCCATACCCAGGATCTGACCCCACAAACCCCCCTCACCCCAACAGTGGTTCTTACCAAGAAAAAACCCACGGGAGGCATGAACGGAGTTCCTAAATCAGCCGAAGCGGTACGTGGCCATGCATGATGCATCGATAATCAATTTTCTTCCCCTGACGCGACTTCTCCAGATCTGCTCATGAGTTTTTCGCGCATCACCTGACCGATGACCTTTCTCATTTCCTTTCTTCCCATCCTAACAGGCTCGCCGCATGGGCTTGCAAGTCGACACGATGAAGAAACAAGGCGGTGGGTACAACGCGCAGGCGATGGGCAAGCTTGAGAACGACACGGAGGGCGGGACGCACGCCAAGGTGAACACCGAGGTGAAGAAAGCCATCATGCAAGGCCGGCTCGCGAAGAAGATGACGCAAGCGCAACTCGCGCAGCAGATCAACGAAAAACCGCAAATCGTCCAGGAGTACGAGTCCGGGAAGGCCATTCCCAACCAGCAGATTCTGTCCAAGCTGGAAAGGATTTTGGGCGTCAAGTTGAGGGGGCTGAAGTAAGGGCGTGTGAGACGGGTTTGGGAGAGATGTGAATCCAAAAATTTGCCGAAATCACCTGGAATTTCGAATACTCATTAAACCTTGGTCTATTCGGAGGGACAACCCGCGGTCCTCTGAAAAAGTGCCAAATCCCGAATCCCTCGGCGCGGTCGTGTTTTGCAGGCCTTGTCAGCAAACTCAACAACTCCTCGTCATAACCCTCTGTGTTCCATCCGTTCATCCCTCATACACACGCGCGCATGGCGTCGCGTGCATCCGGGGTCAGCGCCGAGTCGCACCCCGCCTCCGGCGTCGTTTCGGCGCCTCCTCCGGCAAACTCCGCCTCCGCGGTTCCCACCGTCGCGCCGTTCGAGGGGTTTCAATTTATTCAGAACCTCGCGACGCAAAAAAGCGGAAGAGCTGCGTCGCACGAGTCGGTTGGGGCGTGGGGCGTCGCCGCGCTTTGTGGGAGCGCCGCGACTACTGCAACCCTAACATCCTGGGTAAAGAGTAGGAGCAAACCTGAGCGCGACCTCCCTAAAGGCACGCACGTCCGAGCCGCGTTGACTGCGTTCAAAGCCCTTGGAGTGGCATCCGCATTCACGGGCGTCGCCACTGGGGTGGTGTTAGCCGGCGCGTACGGCCTCGGAATCGACTCCGCGGAATCACTACGGACATCGTTGCGGGGTGCTACGCGAGGTGCAATCGCATCAACCAGCACGGAAGGGCTGCGGCGAACGCATTGACTACCACGAGGTGAGGGCGGGACACGGAAGGATAAGACTTAGATCGACCATGAGCAGTTCATCTTCGGACTCGGACTCGTTGGAAATAGATTTGGCGTCGCTCAGCGCTGTGAGCGCTTTGGCGAGGGCGTGGCGGGACGCGCACGACGAAGGTTCGTTGCACTTAGACGTGACTCCAGGCTTGTTTGCGACAGCTACTGGCAATAGTGAGACTGCGGCAAACAGTCGTGGAACCGAACCGGGCGTCGCGTCGCGAGCAGTGAATGCGGCGCCTTCACCTCGGCTGGATTCATTCATCAAGCGCGGCGGCAAACACTCAAGCGAAATAACTGCGGCGCCCCAAAAACTCACCGACGCGGTGCAAGGCACACAGACTGCAGCTCACTTGTGTGCTGCGAATTTGAAAAAAGCAACGCAAGCGCTTGACGTTTTCATTGCATCCATCGGCGGCGAGACGGACGACGTCGAAGAGACCATTTCTAAAAATAGAAATGTCTCTCGCTTTGACCGCATTCCCACCGGCGTTTTGCTCACCGCGCTTCCGTTCGGCAAAACCCCGAAAACAGTAGAGCAGTGGATGTGGCTCACCGTTGCGGTGCTCGAGTCTTTGGAGCTGGAACAGAAAGTGGTGAGTGAAATTTCCAACTACCTGGAGCGAGGCGATTCGAACCAAGAGGACGTTGCCGCTGAAAATATGAAAAAGATCGACGCCGAAAAGTTTTCACTCTACGAGCGCGAGAAACTCGCGGGGTGCGCGGAGGTTTGGAAAGCCAGAGCGTTCGTGGATGAAACCTTACTACAGGCGCTGGTGGAAGCGGAGGAGTGAGCAACCCCTTATGTGTACAATTATACTTTTAATACCATAGAATTGATTACGCGAGAGTCGGTTCCTGGTGTTTTCGTTCTTGGTTTTTCGTTCTTTTCGAGCTTTTGTATTTGTATCGACCGGTCCGAGGAAACGCCGCCGGTCTCGGATTGTACTAGCTCTGCTTGCCTGAGACCAAAAAGGGTAGGGAGTTTAGTTCTCGCCGCGGCGCACGTCAGCATGGTCGAGGTCCAGGACATCGACGAAGTCCCGCCCGAGGATGGAGTCGACGTTGGTTTCGACACGCGCGAGGTGCCCGACTTGAAGGAGCCTCCAAACCCCGCCACCCCCACCAACAAGTTTGCGCGAAAGGCGCGCAAGCGCAAGGCCAAACAAGAGGAAGACTCGGACACGCCGCCAGAGGCGCCGCCAGAGGCACCGCACGCGCAGAACGGCGACACGTCGTTAACAACCGCGCAGCTGTACACGAAAGACGGTGCGTACCTGGCCTTCGTGTTGGCGTTCCTTTGGATACTCGTCTCTACGCTGTTCACGTTCAGCAAAGCAACGGTGGCGGTACTCGTGGAGACGCCCGCGAGCTTCGTGGCGAGCACCACAAGGTGGTGCCTCAAACCCGTGTTCGCAACCCGGTCGTTACTCATGTCTCGTCGAGGGAGCGAAAAGGTTTAGGGTTGCGAAAGACAAAAATAGATTTTCAAGCATTGTTTTTCACACTTGTTTCGTTCCTATCACTCGTCTCACACTATCTTTTTTTCTCCCCACTCAACGCGCCCTCGTCGAGCATCGACCTCCTCGCGACGAGGGCGCGGTCGCGGGGATTTCCTCGTCGTCGTCGCCCGAGTCGTCGATTTCAATCGCCCGAGTGGTGCGCTTTCGCCCGGGCGGAGGTTTCGCCGGCGACTTTTTCTTGGGAGCCGCTTTGGCTTTCTTCGTCGCCGCCGGGGCTTTGCTCGGAGCCTTGCGCTTCGCACCGCGCCCCGTGGTGCGGATCTCTTCCTCCTCTGAATCGTCGATGAAATCGTCGTCGTCGCTGCCGTCAAAGTCGAAGGCGTCTTCGGTTTGCGGGGGGGGGGTTTTGCCTCGAGCGCCTCTCTTCGCTGCGGTCACCTTCGCCGCCGCGACAGCGCGCGTCGGACGGGCAGCTCGGCCTCCTCTGCCTTTGCTCGCAGGAACGCTCAT
>MDSY01097373.1_pt1 | contig 14854 bp, 9 predicted proteins | sample 811131 | NCBI WGS metagenome assembly MDSY01 (sample SAMN05326643, study PRJNA326480) | marine metagenome | isolation source: seawater | place: Atlantic Ocean: South West | collected 2010 | reverse complement strand
TCATTTTTCCACTTGGAAGATCAACCATTCCATAAGATAAATGGAAGCAGTTTTTAGACCATGAGTATCCTAATTTTTCTAAAATTAAAAACAAAACTTTAAAATGATAATCTTGTTCATTCCCTACCGTATAAGTCATGTGTGAAAAATTAAAATCTTCATATCTTTTAATAGCAGTTCCAATATCTTGCGTCATATAAACTGCTGTACCATCAGATCTAAGGATAATTTTTTCATCTAAACCTTCATCTGACAAATCTATCCATACTGACCCATCAGCTTTCTTAAAAAAAACACCACTATCTAAAGCAGATTTAACAACCTTTTTTCCTAGTAAGTATGTTTCACTCTCAAAATAATTTTTATCAAAATTTACTCCTAATCTTTTATGTGTTTGAGTAAAACCTTTGTACACCCAACTATTCATCTTTTTCCATAATGCTATCACATCAGGGTCTTTTGATTCCCACTTTAACAACATGTCTTGTGCCTTTATAAAAATAGGCGATAATTTTTCAGCCTCTTTCTGAGAAGTTCCATTTTTGATCATTTCAGCAATTTCTGACTTATACTGTTTGTCAAATTTCACATAATACTTTCCTACAAGATGATCTCCCTTAATGTTATTAGTTTCTGGAGTCTCATTATTACCAAATTCTTGCCAGGCAATCATTGACTTGCAGATATGTATGCCTCTATCATTAATAATTTGAACTTTTTGGACATTTTTACCTGATGCTTTTAAAATTTCAGCTACAGAAAATCCTAACAAATTATTCCGTATATGCCCTAAATGAAGCGGCTTATTAGTATTAGGAGAACAATATTCTACTAAATAAGTTGGAGCATCTTTATTGGCATTAATAAATCCAAATGAATTATCCTTTAATGCTTCTAAGAGTTGAGCAAGCCAAATATCATCATTTATAACTAAATTTAAAAACCCTTTAACAACATTAAAACTATAAATGAAATCTGATGATTTAAGAATTTTACCAATTTCATTACCCGTTTCTTCAGGGCTCTTTTTAGAAAACTTAGTAAAAGGAAAGACAACTAATGTTATATCTCCATCAAACTCTTTACGAGTTTTTTGAAATTGCAAATCATAGTCTTTAATACTATAAAGTTTTTCTAAAGCTAAAACAATATCATTTTTTAATAATTTCTCTATCATTTCTTCAAAGGTAAAAATATTTCAGCTATCATACATCTTGCACTTCCTCCACCACATTTTTCAATAATATCTAAATCAATAGATAAAATTTCATTATACTTTTCAATACTATTTATTTGTTTGTTAGTTAAGCAATTAAATGCTGACTTAGACATAATTAAATATAATTTATCACCCATAAGTTGCAACATGTTTCCAGCAAATTGATTGGCTTGTGACTCTGAAATCTCAATGATCTCTTTATTTGTGCTATTTAATGATTTGATAACACTATTTCTTTCATCACTATCATCAATTGAATCTAAACACACAACAGCATAATCTGTAGCTATACACATCATAACATTTGTATGATAGATTGGAAGTCGACTATCATTAACATCCTGTAGGGCATTAAATAAAACTGGAACATAATTTGATTTCTTGCAAAAATCTAAAACAATTGACTCTTGAGTTCTAATAGATCTAGCAGCATAACAAATATTATAGTCCCTATCTAATATCATACTTCCAGTTCCCTCTAAAAATAATTCATCGTTTTCATAATGAGTTAAACTATGAATATTAGAAATATCAAAAAATTGATTTAAAGATTGAAGTATATCCTCTCTTCTTTCTAGTCTTCGATTTTTTGCAAACATTGGATATAGATAAACATCTCCGTTACTATGAAATGAAATCCAGTTATTTGGAAAAATTGAGTCTGGAGTCTTTGGGGATTTAGTATCTTTAAAAACAACAACATTAATAGATTTTGATTTTAATATTTTTACAAAATTCTTAAATTCTTGTAAGGCTTTTTTCTGAATGTCATTATTAGATATACCCTCGAGGGAAATTTGATAATGATTATTAACAGCTGTCTCAGAATTATAATTAAATAATACTGGCTCAATCATCATTATATTATTGGTGATTTGTTTCATAATCTATTAAGTGGTAATGTAGAACATCTAAGCAACCCTTCCATTTTAGCTACTTGAGAAAAATTAATCACTTCAACTATAAATCCTTTTTTTCTTAGAAGAGAATTCAAACGATAAAAACTTTTCTCTGATACAATAACATTATCAGAAATTGAAAAAATATTAGAATTCATATTATACATCTCATCTTTACTAAGATTAATTAAATTATCCTTGCCAAATAAATTATTTAAAAAAACAACATCGTTACTGTTTTTAAATCCACCTTCATAAATAATTGCCATATTTTTACCTATAGGCTGAAAACAACAATCTAAATGAAGAGCATTTTCTTTAGCATTTATGTCAGATTTGTTTAATTCAAAAGCTATAACTTTCTTACTAGAAAAAAAATCACTAATGTTATTAACAGCATATAAATTTGTTCTTGAAACTTTATATTTATTAAAATCATCTTCATTAGAATATCCAATGAATATATAATCATCGTGTACGATAACATCCCCACCTTCAATTCTAGAATTGTCATTAAGTGTTAAAATACTTTCTGAATTAAGAGATTCTAATATATAGTTAATTCCATTTACTTCTTTTTTTCTATCTTCGATAGTATTAGAAATAATTATTTTGTCATCAATTACAAAAGCAATATCACGCGCAAAGATTTGATTTAACTTTTTAATACTCTTAGGTCTCAGAACCTCAACATTGTATTTTATAAGAATATTGTAAAATTGTTTAAGTTCATTACACAAATCACTTTCAATAGGAAATGTTCCTTTTTTAACATGTTCTTTTGATTTAGGATCATAGCATTCACTTTCATTGGGAACTCCACCAAAATCGTCAGCTATCCCCAAAACAACTGTTTTAAGCATGCCTATTTCATTATTTATATTTAGTAGATTCATATGCTTTGCAAAGTTAATAAAGGTCTTAGCTTAAACTTCATAATTATTAACAATTTAATGGTAAAATTATAGTTAATAAGGAGTATCATAATTATTTGTATTTGTATTTTTGAATTATCATTTAAAATGAAGAAAAAACTAAACTTAAAATCTAGCATAAATAAATTTTTAACGAAATTAAAAGCCCCTTTTGTAAATAGAAATAATCAAATAATTTTTGGAGGATTTTTATTACTGTTTTCTCTTTATTTAATAATAGCATTTACATCGTTTTTCTTAGAATGGAAATCTGATAACAGTATTGTGCTAAATGGTAGTTTTTCTGATATTATAACAAATAAAGATGTGAAAAACTCTCTAGGTGGTCTTGGGGCATTTTTATCTCACACACTTATTTACAGACTTTTTGGAATTTCTGCATATCTTATTGTTACATTTATTTTACTTCTTAGTTTAAAGGTCTTTGGATTAAAAAGATTCTCTATAACAAATAATCTTTTTCATACTTTACTAGCTTTGATATTTATTCCTGTTTTTATATTTCATTTCTTTGAAAATACACTTTTATCAGGTGGTTTAGGGATTTATACACAAGATTTAATTTTGAGTGCCCTTGGAAGCATTGGTACAACATTATTATTAATTACTATTATACTAATCTATATTCCATTAAATTTTGATATTAAATTCAATAATTTTAAAAATTTTCTAGATAAGATTAAGTTAAAACTACAAAAAACAAAACAAGAAAAAATAATAAATATTCTTCAAGAAGAAGAAGAAGAAGAAGAAGAAGAAGAAGAAGAAATTCCAATTCATGAAGAAGTTCAAGAAATATCAGTTAATACAAACAAGCTAAACAACGAAAAAACAGAGAAATCTGATTATAAAGATGAAATAGCAATTGAAATTAATCATACAGAAAATGAAGAAACATTATCTGAAAAAGAGATAAATAAAAAATTAAAAGAATTAGGAGATTACGATCCAACTTTAGAATTATCAGCATATAAAATGCCAGGAATGGACCTCTTAAACAAATATGGTGGCAGTGATATTAAAATTGATAAAGCTGATTTAGAAGAGAAAAAAAATAAAATTGTTGAAACATTAGGACATTACAAAATTGGAATAACCTCAATAAGTGCTACAGTAGGTCCAACGATTACACTTTATGAAATTGTTCCTGAAGCTGGAGTAAGAATATCTAAAATTAAAAACCTTGAAGATGACATATCTTTAAGTCTTGCCGCAGAAGGAATCAGAATTATTGCTCCAATGCCCGGAAAAGGAACAATTGGTATAGAGGTTCCTAATAAAACAAAGAATATTGTTTCAATGCTAGAAGTTTTGTCATCTGATAAATTTCAAAATAATAAAATGGCCCTACCAATTGCATTTGGAAAGACAATTTCTAATGAAACTTATGTTGTTGATCTAGCTAAGATGCCCCATTTATTAATGGCAGGTGCCACTGGACAAGGAAAATCAGTTGGTCTAAATGCAGTCTTAGCATCGTTATTATATAAGAAGCATCCATCTCAAGTAAAATTTGTTTTAATAGACCCTAAAAAAGTAGAACTTACCTTATTCAATAAAATTGAAAGACATTATCTAGCGAAACTTCCAGATCAAGAAGATGCAATTATTACAGATACAAAAAAGGTTGTAAATACCGTAAATTCATTATGTATAGAAATGGATGAAAGATATGAGTTATGTAAAAATGCTAATTGTAGAAATATTATTGAATATAATAAGAAATTTATTTCAAGAAGATTAAATCCAAATGATGGACATAGATATTTACCATATATTGTCTTAGTAATAGATGAGTTTGCAGACCTTATTATGACAGCAGGAAAAGAAATAGAAACTCCGATAGCAAGACTAGCTCAGTTAGCTAGGGCAATTGGAATTCATTTAATAATAGCAACACAAAGACCTTCTGTAAATGTTATTACTGGTTTAATTAAAGCAAATTTTCCAGCAAGAGTTGCATTTAGAGTAACTTCAACAACAGATTCAAGAACAATTATGGATTCTAAAGGTGCTGAACAATTAATTGGAATGGGTGATATGTTAATTTCAACAGGCAATGAGTTAATTCGATTACAATGTGCATTTATTGATACTCCAGAAGTAGAAAAAATATGTGAATTTATTGGATCACAAAGAGCTTATCCTCAGGCTCATTTACTGCCTGAATATGAAGGAGAAGCTGAAAGTGTAGCAACTACAGCTGATTTAAATGATAAAGATGCTTTGTTTGATGAAGCAGCTAGAACAGTAGTACAATCTCAATCTGGATCAACATCATTAATTCAAAGAAAATTAAGATTAGGATATAATAGAGCAGGAAGAATAATTGACCAACTTGAAGCTGCAGGAATTGTTGGTCCATTTGAAGGAAGTAAAGCACGACAAGTCTTAGTAAGAGACTTATTAGAACTAGAAGATTTATTAAAAACATTAAACAGCAATGAATAGGACACTAATTTTTATACTATTAACACTCAGCATTCATTCTTATTCACAAGATGAAAAATCAAATGAAATATTGCAACAACTTAGTACAAATACTAAAGCTTATAAAAATATTGATGTAGATTTTGATTTTAAGTTTGAAAATATAACACAAGAGATTAGTGAAAATCAAAAAGGAAATATTAAAATAAATGCTAATAAATTTAGATTAGAACTTAATCAACAGATTATTATTAGTGATGATACCACACAGTGGATATATTTAAAAGAATCTAATGAATTGCAAATTATGGAATATGATTCTCTTGATGATATGATAAGTCCAAATAAACTATTTACTATATATGAAGAAGGTTATAAAAACAGCTATGTTGAGCTAAAAAATGAAGCAAATTTCACACTACATATAATAGATCTATTTCCAATAGAAAGCAATGCATTTCAAAAAATACAGCTGCAAATTAATTCTGAAAAAATACAACTGCACAATATTATTTTGTTTGATAAGAATGGAGGTTCGTTTACTTATTTAATCACAAAATTTACTACTGATGCGAATCTAGATGATAATCTGTTTAAATTTAAATCAGAAGACTATCCAGAAATTGAAATTATTGATCTCAGATAATAAGTCTATTTAAAATACGTTATAAATTTCATGAAAAAACAAATTCTATTTTATTTATTCTTTTTCTTATCATCATATATATATGCTGAGGATAAATATACTATAAGTGGTTTTGTTTCTGACCAAAATAATGGCGAAAATATAATTGGGGTTAACATATTTTGTAAAGATTTGAAACAAGGTGTTGTTTCAAACACCTATGGTTTTTATAGCCTTACACTTCCCAAAGGAAATCATGAAATTTCATTTTCATATATTGGATACGAAACTCAAATCTATAATATCTCATTAATTAAAGATCTTGAAAAAAATATCGCATTTCAAATTTCATCTTTCTCTGTTGGAGAAATTCAAGTTCAAGGTAAAGCAAATATCATTAAGCAAACCCAATCCTCTGTTATTGAAGTTCCTATTCAACAAATTAGAACTATCCCTGCCCTATTAGGAGAAGTTGATATAATTAAAGCAATACAACTGCTTCCAGGAGTTCAATCTAGTGAAGGAACATCAGGCTTTTATGTTAGAGGTGGTGGCCCTGATCAGAATTTAATACTGCTTGATGGAGTTCCTGTATATAATGCATCACATCTTGGCGGAATATTTTCTGTTTTTAATGCTGATGCAATCAAATCAGTAAGATTAACAAAGGGTGGTTTTCCAGCTAGATTTGGCGGTAGACTTTCTTCTGTATTACAAATTGATATGAAAGAGGGAAATCTTAAAGAATTCAAAGGAGATATATCAATTGGTTTAATCTCTTCAAAATTCACTCTAGAAGGACCCATAATTAAAGATAAAACTTCATTCATAATTTCAGCAAGAAGAACATACATCGATCTAATTGTTGCTCCTTTTCTTCCAAACACATCAGAAAACACAACAGATCTAAAACTTTATTTTTATGATCTTAATGCTAAAATAAATCATAAAATTTCAAAAAGAAATAGAATATATTTAAGTGCTTATACTGGCAAAGATAAATTAGGAGTAGATTATATAGAAAATGTTGACAATGAACAAAGCACCTTAAATTTTGGATTAGGATACGGAAATATCACCTCAACACTAAGATGGAATCACTTATTATCTGATAAAATTTTTAGTAATACAACATTGACTTATAGTCGCTATTCTTTTAATACTGACTTTGGGGTAAACTCAACATATAATTCTAATGATGGTAATGAAATTTATGATATTAATTTTGGATACCTCTCTGGAATAGAAGATTTAGGAGCTAGAATTGATTTTGATTTTATACCAAATCCTAATCATGAAATAAAATTTGGAACTTCTTATACAAATCATAATTTTTTTCCTGGTGAAACAAACTTATCAATTAATGAAATATTACCTGATCCCTCAGAGAATTTTTCATTAGATACTACATTAAATTTTTCTGGAAATACAGATGCAGATGAACTTTATTTTTATGTAGAAGATAATTTTAAAATAAATAATAGGTTAAAAGCAAATCTTGGAATACATTTAGGATATTATAATACTAATAGATCAAATTCTCTATTTAAAAATGAAATATCATTTCAACCCAGAGCATCAGTAAGATATCTTCTTAATGATAGATGGTCAATAAAAGGGTCTTATGCAGAGATGACACAAAATATTCATTTACTCTCTAATTCTTCTATTGGCTTTCCAAGTGATATATGGGTGCCAGCCACTGATAACGTACCTTCTCAAACCTCAAAACAACTTGCTGGTAATATTTCTACTGAAATTGCAAATGGAGAATATGAGCTTAGCTTTGAAGGATATTACAAAACTATGGGTAACCTGATTACATATAAAGCTGGCTATTCTAACTTATCTAGTACTGAATCTTGGGAGAATTCTGTAGAAACAGGAGGTAAAGGAGAGTCTTATGGTGCAGAATTATTCCTTCAAAAGAAAAAAGGTAGAACTACAGGGTGGATTGGCTATACTCTTTCTTGGACTAATAGAAAGTTTGATAATATTAATTTTGGAGAATGGTATCCTTATAAATTTGATAGAAGACATGATTTTTCACTTGTATTATCACATAGATTTAATGAAAAATGGGATGCTGGATTTACATGGATTTATGGTACTGGAAATGCTATTACATTTCCTCAAGCAATATACTTAGGAACACCAAATAACAATAATGATGTTGTAGATATTGTTGAATCCTATGGACCAAGAAATTCCACTAGACTTAATGCATACCATCGCTTAGATCTTGGTTTTAATAAAACTATTAAAAAGAAAAATTCAACTAGAATATTATCTTTTGGAGCATACAATGTTTACAGTAGAAAAAATCCATTTTTTGCTTACCTTACTTACGAGCAAGGCAATAGAGTTGCTAAACAAGTATCATTATTTCCTATTATACCTTCAATTTCTTACAGAATACAATTCTAATTATGAAAAATTTAAATTTACTCTTATTAATAGCAGTTATGTGTTTCCTATCTTGTGATATGGAAACTGTAGTTGATCTTGAAATTCCTACTCATGAACCTGTTTTAGTATTAAATGGCAGGCTTGACACAGATACCAACGTACAAGTATTAGTTTCAAGCTCTGTAGGTGCTTTTGATAATTCTAACCCTTCAATGGTAAATGATGCAAATGTGATATTATTTGAAAATAATATAGAAGTTGAAACACTTACTTTAGATACTGAGAATACTTTTGAAATGTATCTTAATGATGGAAACTGGAGAACCACTACATATATTGATATGAATTACTATGTTTCAAACTATACACCTCAAAAAGATAAAACCTATAGAATAGAAGTTGAGCATCCTGATTTTAATGATATAAATGCATCAACCTATATACCTGATGATATTTTAATTTATAATCTAGTCATTGATTCCACATCAAACAATGATAAAATAAATTTTGAGTTTAGTTTTGATGACCAAGCTAATATTGAAAACTATTATTCAATCTCATTAAAAGTATCATGCAGTAAGGTTTTTGAAGACGAGTATGGATATTTTGATGAATATAATTGGGGAGGAAGAGTTGAGATGAATTCTAATGACCCTTCTTTTCCGTCTAATAGTTTTGATGTTTTGGAAGGCGGATATAGGTTTCAGGGTGAAAGAGCAGTTTTTAACGATGCACTTTTTAATGGACAAGAGAAGAGAATTTCTGTTGATGTATTAACAGAAGAATTCAAATATTCACAATGTGATACAATAAAATTTATTTTCTCAACATTTAGTGATGATTCCTATAGATATTATAATTCATTATCTGAACAAAGAGAAAAAGGAGGACTAGATATATTTGGTGGTGAAGTAGTACCCGTTTTCACAAATATAAATAATGGTTTAGGAGTTTTATTATCTAAAAATGCGCAAGAGTTTAATATTAAACCCTAATTAATGCTCTACCTTTTCTAAAAAATAATCAGAATATCTAACTAAAGGAGCGTTAATATTTACTTTACCACTATTTAGATTGTATTTTTCAAAACTATATAAAGTGTTTTGATTACAAAAATGCATCATAATGTTATAGGCAACTAAGGAAAACCTATTAGGAGAAGAAAGAAATTTTTCTTCAAAATTATATAAGAAAAGGCTATCTTTAATACTATGCTTATTAAAATAATATGGATCTGGAAAATGAACATCAAGTTGCATTAAATTTTCGACATCAAGATGATCATAATTTTTAATATTTGACAAACCAAAAACTATAAAGCTTGAATCAATCCCACCTAAACTAGCTAACATTTTACTTATAAAGGCTCTATTATAAGATGGAAGAATAATAATTTGAGAATCCAAAAACTGATCTCTTATGCTATCTATATGAGTAAAAACCATTTCCATTTTATTAATATTTTTAAGTTTTTTTGACAAACTTCTTTCAATATATTTAGCGAAACCTTTTTCCTTCTCATCAAAACATATAATTACATTAATAGATTTATATTTTTCTTCAATAAATCTTGAAATAATTTTACTTTGAATTTTAAATGGAGTGTTAATTTGCAGACTAGAAGGATTCCCTTTTAAAAACTCAGTAGATTTAGATAATGGAGAAATAATTAATTTATTTTTATCATTACCATAACGATCACTAACTAACTGCATATTTCTAGAATATATAGGACCCAGTATCACCTCTACAGTATCTAACATTTTAGATTTAATAATTTCTAACGTCTTAGCAGAATCATTCTGAGTGTCTAAAACAATAAGATTAATATTCATTCCTAATCTATTAAGAGAATCAAGAGCTAAGTGAACTCCTTGCATAAAATCTAGAGCCATTGCTGATTTTGAGAGTATTACTTTTTCGGCATCCTCTGCTTCTTCAAATGATGCAACTAAAGTGTCATTTAGATTCTTATAAAAAGGAAGTAATAAAGCTATGTCTATTTTTTTATCATTTTTCAATAAATTAAACAAGGATTTCTTCTTACTAATTTTTAGAGGAATATATAAAACTTGATTATAGTAAAGTTGTAAATTAGTTTCATTCGTTTCTAGAATTTTATTTACTGATATATTATAATAATCAGCTATATCTGAAATAGACTCATTAATCTTTACAATATGTTTTACGTAGTAATCATTATTTATAAAAATAGTATCATTACTTTTTTGTGAGTACACAGATGTACTCAAGAATACAAATAATAAAAAACATACTATTTTATCTATTCCCATTCTATTGTTGCTGGAGGCTTTGAACTAATATCATATACAACTCTGTTTACTCCATGAACCTTATTGATAATTTCATTTGACACCTTAGCAAGAAAATCATAAGGAAGATGTACCCAATCAGCAGTCATTCCATCAGTTGACTCTACCGCTCTTAAAGCAACAACATTCTCGTATGTTCTTTCATCACCCATCACACCAACAGATTGAACTGGAAGAAAAATAGCTCCTGCTTGCCATACCTTGTTATATAGATTATGTGATTTTAAAGATGAAATAAAAATATAGTCTACCTCTTGTAATATTCTGACTTTATCTTTTGTAATATCACCAAGTATTCTTATAGCTAATCCAGGACCGGGAAAAGGATGACGAGCTAACAACTCTGCATCTATTGAAAGAGCGGCACCAATTCTTCGCACCTCATCCTTAAATAATGTTTTTAAAGGTTCCACTATTTTAAGTTTCATAAAATCAGGTAAACCACCAACATTATGATGAGATTTAATAGTAGCTGAAGGCCCTCCAGAAGCAGAAATAGATTCTATAACATCTGGATATATCGTTCCTTGAGCTAACCATTTAACATTATCAATTAAATTAGCCTGTTGATCAAAGACATCTATAAATTTTGAACCTATTGCTTTTCTTTTCTTCTCAGGGTCAGAAATACCACTAAGCACATTATAGAAATCTTGCTTGGCATCAATTCCTCTGACATTAAGTCCCATATCTTTATATTGATCTAAAACCTGTTCAAATTCATCTTTACGTAATAAACCATTATCTACAAAAACACAAAACAAGTTTTTACCAATAGCTTTATCAAGTAAAACAGCTGAAACAGTAGAATCAACTCCACCAGATAACCCTAAAACAACTTTATCATTACCAATTTCTAATTTTAATTTTTTTATTGTACTATCTACAAAAGAATCTGGTGTCCAATCCTGCGTACACTCACAGATATTAATTAAAAAATTACTAATCAATTTTTGACCGTCTTTAGAATGATATACTTCAGGATGAAATTGAAGACCATATGTTTTTTCTTCATCAATATCATAAGCAGCAATTTTAACTTCATTTGTTGAGGCAAGTACATTAAATTCTTTTGGCAAATCTGTAATTGTATCACCATGACTCATCCAAACTTGTGAGTTTAATGAGACATTTTTAAAAAGTATTGAAGAAGAGTTAATATATGATAAGTTTGCTCTTCCATATTCACGAATTTTAGATGGCAGAACAACTCCACCATTACTATATGCTAAAAATTGTGCTCCATAGCAAATAGCTAATATTGGAATACGACCTTTTATATTGTCTAAATTTGGAGTGGGAGCATTATCTTCTCTAACTGAAAAAGGAGATCCAGATAAAATTACTGCTTTAACATTATTATCTATTTCAGGAATCTTATTAAATGGATGTATCTCGGAATAAATATTTAACTCTCTAACACGCCTAGCTATTAATTGTGTATACTGAGATCCAAAATCTAATATTATAACTCTTTCATGCTTCATAGTAGGTTTAGTTTTCTAAATTTAAAATTACAAAATTAGTATCTAGTGGATTTAAATGAGAAATTATTTTTTTTATAAAGTTATCCCCATATTTCACATATTGTGGAATAAAATTATCATGACGTTCTTGTAATTTATTATTTGGGAAAAAGTCATTCTTAATCTTTAATATCTGATTAAGCTGAATCTCATTTTTAGATTTTAAATTCTTAATAATCTTATTTTCAAAATCAGCTATCATATTATTATTCTTTTTCTCAATAGCATTAAGACTTAATATTAAACTTGGATCTTCAACTTTTTCTTTAATAGATTGAAAGACTTCTTTCATTCTAATTAATTCTTCATCAAGATTAATTTTAAGAGAATTTTCAAGAATATATTTTTTATTTATCAGATTAATATCTTTAAAAAAATCTGTGCTATCTAATGATAAATTTTTAATTTTATTTTGTTTTTTTGAATCTAATAAAACAACAGAATTTCTCATAACTAATATTGGCATAGGCAGTGAAAGATCATTAAAGGTATCATATAACTGAAACCAATAAGAGAGTTCCGAACCACCACCAACATATGCTATATTTGGCAAAATTATTTCTTGATAAATAGGCCTAATTAAAACATTTGGACTAAATATTTCAGGATTTTTATTTATAGCCTCAACCTCCTGTTTTTCACTTACCCTAACCCTATCTTTATCTGATAATTTAAAAAAATTAATTGGACGAACAAAAGCCTGAGAATGGTATTTAACTGCAATTTTCTCACTAGATTTTTTGATAATATTATAAAATCTACTATGATTAATATCATGGTCAATAATTTCAGATATTTTTTGTTTTAATAAAATGTCATCACCATCAATTATTAGCAATCCATATGAACCAAATAATTCATTAATTAATAATCGAGTTGCCTGTGAAAGATTATTATCTTCATTATATGATTTCTGAAAAATAGCAATTAGTTTTTTAGCATTATCACTAGTTCCAAGTATTTTTTGAATTTCAGCAATAGTCGAACTAATGCCCTCCAAATTCATTCTACCAACAGCGCCAGATTGCCTTGTATCCCATTTAACTTGCTTATTAAAGAGATTAATTGAATTAATTTCTTCAAAATCATGATCTTCACTTGCTAACCAGAATATAGGTACAAAATTATATTTTGGATAGTTATTTTTTAACCTATTAACAAGATTTATAGTACTGGCAATCTTATAAATAAAATATAAAGGCCCTGTAAAAAGACATAGTTGATGTCCAGTAGTTACAGAAAAAGTATTTTTAGATTTTAAGGCTTCTATATTTTCATTACAAACCTCAGATAGTTCTAATAAACTATTTTGTTCTTTAACTATATTGTACAGCAATACACGATCAATATCATTATTTGATTTACTTTTAATTTGCTTAAGAAAATTTTCTTCATTAGGGAAATAAGAGATATATTGATCCAAATCTTTTTTTTGATCTAAATAATCAATTATTAGCTGACTAAACAAACCGGTATCTTTATATGATATTTTGTGTGAATCCAAATTTATCTTTTCATAATAAACCCTCCAGCTACAAGATCATTCCCATCATAAAAAGCAGCAGATTGACCAGGTGCTATGCCTTCAACTTTATTATGAAAAAGAACCTTTAAATCATCACCTTCATTAGTAATAGTCGCCATCTCTCCATTATGTTTATACCTAACTTTAACTAATAATTGAACTCCATCTGTTAATTTGGAGTATTTGACATAATTAATATTACGCACATACATTTCTTGTTTCTTTAAATCCTCTTTTGTTCCAACAACTACAATATTATCTATTTCATTAATTCCAACAACATATGTAGGTTCATTACCTAAAGAGACTCCTATTTTTCTTTGCCCAATTGTATAAAAAGGATAACCATCATGCTTACCTACAACTTCACCTGAAACAGAAACGAAATTTCCATCTTTTACTTTTTCTTCTAAGCCTTCTACCCTCCTTTTTAAAAATCCTCGGTAATCATTATCGGGGATAAAACAGATCTCATAACTTTCACTTTTTGCAGCTAACTGATGATATCCTCTATCTATAGCCATTTGTTTTATATCTTTTTTATGAAAATTCCCCATTGGAAAGATTGTTCTTTGCAAACATTCTTGAGTAACTCCCCATAATACATATGATTGATCTTTACTTTCATCAAGCCCTTTTGAAACAACATATCTATCATCTAATTTACGAACCTGTGCATAGTGACCAGTAGCAATAAACTCACAACCAAGCATATCAGCTCTTTTTAATAAAGCCTCCCATTTTATATGAGTATTACATAAAACACATGGATTTGGTGTTCTTCCTGCAATATACTCATCTACAAAATTATCTATAATATAATCTCCAAATTCTTCTCTTATATCAAGTATCGTATGAGGAAAACCACAATCTACTGCTAATTGCCTAGCATCATTAATTGAATCTAAGCTACAACATCCTGTCTCCTTTTTTGAACCACCTGCAGAGGCGTA
>MDSY01150317.1_pt1 | contig 14856 bp, 14 predicted proteins | sample 811131 | NCBI WGS metagenome assembly MDSY01 (sample SAMN05326643, study PRJNA326480) | marine metagenome | isolation source: seawater | place: Atlantic Ocean: South West | collected 2010 | reverse complement strand
TTCTCAACTATCTACGCCGTTTTCTTGATTTTCGTCCTTTTTTTGAATACTCCCAAGCTTGGGATTCTTTTGCTCTGCGCTCAAGCGTCTCATAGCGCTCCTCGGGAGTAAACTTCACGTCATTGGGCATTTCTGAAAAAGAAGATACTGAAAGTTTCATACCTCCAAGTTCTTCCTGAAGGTCTCGTATATTTTCCCCGCCTTTTCCAATTAAGGTTGCAACCATTCCTTTTGGCGCGTATATTTCTGCTGAGTTGGTTCCTGTTATCTTCACTGCACATTGAACACCAACCCAATCCCTAATTTTCTTTACAAGCTGATCTCGGGCTAAAGCTGCGATTGGAGTAAGTCCGCTTGCGGTGTTAACACCGCTTACCGGGACCACTGCAATTTCTGAACCAAAGGCAAACATTTCATGCGTTACCTTTCCGCTTGGAAACTCTACTACCTCGATTACCGGCCTTGCCAGTTCTTCTTGCATGCCGCTAGGTGGCTTAACCGTCATTTTCAATTCCAGAACCTGTTGTATTTTACCAGATTCTACATGTAAAATTGTATCCAGCACTTGACTGACTAATCCCAATTCGACCTTGCCTATCAATCTCTGAATAGCCTCGAGGGCAGAATTCGCATGTGTAACTCCTAATAGACCAACACCTGCAAGTCTTACATCAGCAAATATTTCAAAATCACGAGCCCTTCTCACTTCGTCAAATATTACAAAGTCCGGTCTAACCAAGAAGATAATTTCCGCTGTTTTCTCCAAATCTCCTTCTAAAGGCGCATATTGTGTTATCCTATTTGCTAGCTGTAAATCTCTTGGCGCTTCCATTGTTTTGACCATCGCCCCTACATCTTCATCCAAGTATTCAGCAATTGCTTGCGCTAGTGTAGTCTTTCCAGACCCAGGACGGCCACAGATGAATACGCCTCTGTGGTGATCAGATAATCTAGATATTAGTTTAGGATCTAAATCATATTCGCCTAGTGATAATTTTGCAACTGGTCTTACTATTGTTATTTCTCTAGCGTCTGCAAAAGGTGGCCAAGCACAAGATATTCTCAAGTCGCCAAGTTGAATTACCTGGCATCCCTTTCTATCAATTTCTAAAAAGCAATCAGACCTGTCTCTGTTTTCATTTACTAAGTTCAGAATTTCTTCCTGTAGAGATTCCAACCTTATAGTATCCCAGCCACCATCGTCAGCCCCTTCTACCTCTGATAATCTAAGGTCGCCAATTCCACCTGCCTTTGTTCTAGGCGGGCAATCGGCTTTCAGGAATAATGTGTGAACATCTTCATCGAGCAAATTTTCTAAAATTTCTGGAAGGTCCGGATGACTAGAGAAAGTTGCCATGTCAATTGGTGGAAAGGCATACTCTTTGACACTTGTCTATCAAACTCTTGCAGGTTCCAAGGAATAATATGTCCACCAAATGTAGGCAGTTACACATGTACAGACAACAACTCCTGAACTTGTCGGCATACCGATTGCAGTTCCTAGAACGGTCAGAATCCATGTAAATACTACAAACGACACGATAGAGAGAACTCTAGCACGGTTCATACCAAGTGTAACTTTCAACTGATCCCAAATTATTGCAGCCCACACTAGGAAGAATACTAAGACATGTATACTCGTGAATATCATGGAGTAAAACATTGAATCGGTAGCGATGTAACTGATTATCATTAACGTCAGTGATGAGGTCCAAAGTTTTGTCATTGGATCTGAAAATTTAGTCAGAGAATACAGTATTCCGCCAAAACCTGCTACCAAAAGGAATGGATTTGCACCTGCAAACGAGTCGATTACACTTGACAACTCAGGAAGGGGTTCCAAAACGAAAAGTGGTTCGGAATCTTCCGGAGATGCGCTGGCGGCCATGAAACTCCCAAAGTAGTATTATTCTTCAATGTGGCCATGACATAGGTAGTTTCTGCATCGCTATTTCTGTTAGCCTAACTCCTCTCAATGCGGCACCTTGGTCAGGAATCACAGACCAATTGGCTCCTTCTTGATGTGCCTTGACACAGGAAATTACATGTCGTAATTCACACTCTAGCGGAGACATGTTATTTTCAATTAATTTTTTTTCTTCCTTGCCATTCTTTACCAGCACAACTTCGTTATGGACATCTAGGTAGAACTTCAAAGAAGAAATAGATCCGTTAACTTCAACAAATCTTCGCTCTTTAGAAGCCCCCCAACAAACGTCGATGAGGGCTTCAATCCCGTGGGGAAACTCAACAGCGATTTCAGCCTCCATTCTATCACCATGGACATTGATGCATGTTGGTTCTGTTTCCGACATTAGGTAACACGCTAAATCAATACCATGAACACCAAGAGATTCTATCACGTTTCCATTTGCTGGTTGGGGTCTTTTTGTTCTCCTCACAAATCGTATTGATTCGACCCTTCCAAGAAGGCCTGAATCAATGTAATGTTTAGCGAGAGGGGCTATTGGATGAAATCGTAGCAACAACCCAACTGAAACAATTTTACCGTATTCTTGAGAGTATGACACAACTTCAGCTGCTTCGATTTCACTACATCCAAGCGGCTTTTCAACAAGCACATGAAATCCTTTTGAAATTAGATCCTTCGCTTGTTGTGAGTGATGTTTTGGAGGGGTTGCAATTATGACTAAGTCGGCGTCCAAGCCCTCTAAGTCTGCTTTTGTGATATCTGCTAATGTTGCTTTTTGTCGAGCTTCGAGAGATGGGTCAATCACGGTTATATTCTCAACAAGTCCTTCCTCTCGTAACTTTGCTAGGGTTTTGAGATGATTCGAGCCCCAGCGACCGCAGCCCATTATTGCGACTTTGGCCATATCTGCCTGTAAAAGCACTCAAATTTCATTATTGCTATTTTCCCATCAAGGGACTTGATTAGATTGTTTGCCCACTGAATTTAAACCTAGTATTGTGATGGAAACAAGGTCTTTACACCCATGGAAATATCAATGATAAGTTATGAGGATAGGGCAATGACGAGTTCTAGCATTAGCCCTGTAAAGAAGTGGGTTATGCGCCAATATTGGCGTATGCAGCAATCTCAATCAATTATCTCAATGGGATTGCTTGGTTCATCACTGACGTTGCTATTGTGGCCATATGTCAGTTGGAGGTTTTCTGATTCCTGCGAGGAAAGTCTTTGTTTTAATAATTCAATACTCGGAATTCCTGCAACCTATCTTGGCCTACTTGGTATTTTTACGGGTCTTGTACTAATCGTCCTATGTATAGGCTATCTGTACGATAAGGTTTTTTCATTATGGACTGCACAAAGGAGTGTAGACTTTGAAAGAAATCCGTTCTGGACATACGCTTTATCTCCTATGTTCATGATGAACATGGCAATGACCGCTGAAAACCTCAAAAGGAATTCTCCTAATGACGCTAAAATACAGGAGCAAATGGATTGGGTTTTGAATTACTGCAAAGAAAATGCAGATTCTGAAATCTGGGCTAGAACTGTCCAGCATTGGGATAAGCACATATCAGAGACCCCTACTTTTTGGTTCCTTGATGAGGAAATTATGTCCAAGGCGAGATCCCAGAAAATTGAGGATGAGGATTGATGGGCATAGAAATTGAAAGAAGATTTCTTGTTGATGGTCGCGACTCTAAACCTTGGAGGAGCGATAGGAAATCGCATATTTTTCAAGTATATTTGCGAGATGTCAAAATAATTGACAATAACATTGTTTGGGAAGGACAAAATCTTGCTTCGCTGGACTCAGAGATAAGCAACATAGCATCTTGGAGAATCCGCCTAATAGGAGAAGAAGCCATACTAACTGCCAAGGGTAACAAAATTGGTTCGAAGGCAGAAGAATTTGAGTGGGATCTTCCGCTTGAAATTTACAATAATCTAGCAATCGATAAGCTACCTTCAATTTCTAAGGTTAGATATTACTGGAATGGTAATGATGGTATGCTGTGGGAAATTGATGAATTTGAGAGCCCATTATCTGGAATTATTATTGCTGAAGTGGAACTTGAAGATGAAAACCAAACCATCGAAATTCCTGGTTGGGTCGGGCTTGAAGTCACACATCTAAGAGGATGGTCAAATGCTTCTCTGTCGATCATGATTGAAGATTCAAAGCCGAATTAATCCGCATAATATCTTCAGATGTTAGTGATGGATGTACGGGTATTGATACTAGTTTGGGTGCAATTTCCTCACAGTTAGGCAAGTCGATTTTGTATTGAGGGTGATCAGAATAAACTCTGTGTTTGTTACAGGGTAGAGGATAATGGACCCTAGCATCTATTCCAGCATCATCGAGTTGATTGATTAGCAAACTTGGGTTATCTGAGAGGACACAAAATTGATGCCAGGCATGTTCACTATTGTCTCTTATTGTAGGGGTGTATGCCATATGTGAAGCATTGTTACGCCTCTGTGAAACCCACTTGTCTATGTGAGATAACTGAACCCTTCCGATTGCAGCAGATACCTCTCCAATGCGCATATTTGTGCCTAGCTCAACAGATTCTAGTGTATCATTGCGCCCATGGTTGACTATCATTTCCATTCTCTCTGCAAGGTCTGGAATTGTGGTGGTTATCATTCCACCCTCTCCCCCAACAGCCATATTCTTTGACGGGAAAAAAGAGAAGCATGCCACATCTCCAATCGCCCCTGCTCTTACACCATTTAGTGTCGTCCCGTGAGCTTGGGCTGCGTCTTCTATCAACCACAAGCCATGGTTGTCGCAAATATCTCTTAATTTACTAGAAAATGCTTGGCCAAAAATGTGGACGCCAATTATTGCTTTTGTTTTCTCGGTTATTTTTGATTCGGCGTCATCTGGACAGATACACCAGTAGTCCGATTCGATGTCCGCAAAAACTGGCGTTGCTCCGACTAAACTAACTGCGGTTGCAGTTGCTATGAAAGTCATACCGGGAACTATTACTTCGTCCCCCGGACCTATATTCAATAAGCGCATTGCTGCCCAGAGAGCTGCTGAGCCGCTATGACAGGGGACTGCAGCAACTGCTCCACACCAATTTGCAAATTCTTCTCCAAATTTTTTTGCTTCGGGTCCTTTTACCCATCTGCCACTAGATAGTGCCCTAATTGCAGCAGCCTCGCACTCCTTGTCCCAGAACGGGACCGCTAATGGAATACGAGGCATGTGACGGCGAAACCGTTCCCCTCCTTGAGTGTGTCTCGTCCGGCCTGTCGATGGAGACATCCTCAAGAGGGCGGACATTATTGGGTGTTTTATGTCCGAAGAGGAATCTCATGATTTGGGAGGCCTTGTAAGAGACATTCTCGAACCCCCTGCTAACAAAACAAAAAAGAAAATCAAAGCAAAAGGCATGCTACTCGGTGAACGACGTGATAATGGCGAAATAATCCAAATCGACAAGATGGTTCTAGCTAGACATGCAGCGATGCTTGGCTCAACTGGTTCTGGGAAAACAGTAATGGCGAAGACTGTGATTGAAGAAGCTGCACTTGCAGGAATCCCCGCACTTATACTAGATCCTCAAGGTGACTTAGCAAGACTAGCTTTAGCCATTGATGAGAAATCCCTCATTGAACAAGGAGGGGAAGTTGACAGAATGAAGAAATTGATGTCAAAAATGGAGGTAAGAATTTGGACACCTCTAAGATCAAAAGGCCTTCCATTATGTATCGATCCGTTTCGCTCACCACCAGCCGATCTTGACCCAGAAGAAGCCATTACCGCTTGGGACATGGTCGCCGCCGGTTTTAGCAACCTTGCGGGATTCGATGTTGAGAAGACTCAGGGTAAGGTCGTGAAGCCATTCCTGTATGAAATTCTAGTCAACGGAACACGGTTAGGTCTCGATGTAAGTGATTTTAGGGGACTATCTAAAGTCGTTAGAGAGCCTCAAGAAAATTTCACCAGAGCATTGTATCCTGAGGCTTTCATCGACGTTGAAGGCGAAGAAAAACCAGATGTCCCGTCCTGGGATGAGATTATGTTCGAACACGGTCTTAGAGACTACGACGAAATGCTGCCAAAATCAACACGTAACGACTTGGCAAGAAGACTGTCTGCTTTCAGTAGCGGTGTAAACCAGCTCCTGTTTGCAAACGGCGTTCCAATTGATATAGATTCATTTTGCGAACCAGCGATGCCCGGAAAAGTCCCCCTGAATATCGTTTATCTAAATACAATTCAAGACGAAGCTCAGAAACAATACTTCGTCCAAGAGTTGGCTAGAGAACTGTATGATTGGATGTTAACACAACAACCAGCAGAAGGTGAATTGAAATTGCTGTTCTTCATGGATGAAGTAGCGCCATACCTACCGCCACACCCTAGGAACCCTCCTGCAAAGGATTTGATTAAATTAATATTCAAACAAGCAAGAAAGTATGGTGTAGCTTGTGTTCTAGCAACACAGAATGTCTCTGATGTAGATTACAAAATCTTGGCTCAAGCAAATACAACATTCATCGGGAGGTTTACTCAACCACAAGATGTAGAAAAGGTGAGGCATCTTCTGAAAGAAAGTGGAGGAGACCAAGATCTGGTTCGACAATTACCTACTTTAGGGCCCGGCCAATTCCAAATGGTTGCTCCGGATGTGGATCCTGCACCAGTTCCAATACAGTGCAGATGGCTATACACAGACCATGGCTCTCCACTTAACGAAGATCAGGTCGAAGAGGCCACTAGTCCAGAAATCAGGGCGTGGGCAAAAGCAAGAAGTTCTGGAAAGGGAAGGTCTAGGGGTAAGGGCGCTGCTGCTGCTGCTGCTAGAGGTTCAAAGTGGAGCGGTCAAGAATACGATTCTGAAGGTATTGTTGAATCTGCAAGATTACGATCTGTTGGAGGCATGACTGCCGCAGCTCAAGGAGTAGTAGATGATTCTGCTTTTGAGGTTAGACTAATGGGCGGATTGTCTGTTCTGAAGGACGGACGAGATCCTCTATATGTTATGCAAGCAACGGTTAATGCAACTACATCTTTGGTTTTAGCGTGGACACTGGTTGCTCTTCTTCTAGAATGGAGAGATTCGTCCATAGACTGGTGGTGGCTTGCAGGTAGCTTTGTACTAACATTGAGTGTTGGTTTGGTAATCTCTCTAGAGATGCTGCTTGGTCATGATGCTGAATTACTCAGGAAATTGAGTAAATTTGCAAGGGCATCACAATTATTCATAGTTGGTTGGCTATGGGGACTATTGTATTGGTCGTTCAACGGGTTGGATTTATTTGGTGCAGAACCTCTTCTCGAAGTTGTTGTAGTGTGGGTCACATTATTCCTAATTATTGATTTCTGGAACCGATTTAAACTAGGCAGAATAAAATGGAATGGCGGAAATGCTCTGTCGAAACTGAAAGGCTTGACTGCTGTATTAACTGACACTCAAGTTACAGAAATGCAATCAAATTCTAAACAAATATTATCGGGCTTAAGATGGATTTTGGATTTGCTAACACTGACTTGGTTTTGTATTCTATTATACGATGACCTAAGTGGTATTTGGGCTAGACCAACTTTGTGGTTAGCATCACTCTACGCGCTAACATTTGGCTCTGAAACCTGGCTTAGATTACGTGGAAAAATGCCAGATATTGCAAAATAAACCAATATAGATGTTGAAATTAACAAAGGTATTAGAATTACGTGCGAAGACAAACCCCATGGACAATGAGGATGATGCGCCACAGAGTTTTATCTTACCTTTGAGAGTGATTGCCATCATTATGTTCCTAGTATTCTGTATTGCTGGTATTCTCATTTTCACATCTGTTTGAGTGAGAGACGTTTTTAGGTCCTCAAAATCGGTTGAATTAGGTTCTGACATTACAATGCCGTAACATCATCTCTGTCTCTAGAAATACCAAGATCTTTGACTGCCTTTTCATATATTTTTGAATCAATTTCATGATTCCTTACTAATGATGAAAGGGCTGCAAGTGTAATATGTTGAGCATCAATCTCAAAGAATCTTCGAAGATTTTGTCTGGTATCTGAACGACCGAATCCATCGGTGCCTAGAATCGTGTAATCCCCTCCAACCCACTGTCGAATCATGTCCGGTACTGCAATTTGATTATCACTAACTGCAATTGTTGGATATTTCCCATCTCCAAGCATTTTTTCAACGTAGGATTGCTTCCTTTCCTGTTCAGGGTTGAGTCGGTTAATTCTCTCAAACTCTAATCCTTCTCTACGTAATTCTCCATATGATGTAGCCGAATATATTTCCGAACGAACCCCGTAATTTTCTAGAACTTCTACTGCCGCAAGTAATTGTAACATAATGGGCCCAGATCCAATTAACCTAACGATTGGTCCTTCTCCTTTAGGAGCACTTCTCAGTTTGTAAATACCCTTGATTATGCCTTCATCAACGCCTTTTGGCTTTGGAGGCATGGGATGGTTCTCATTGTAAACTGCAAGATAATACATCACGTCTTTATCTTCGACAAACATTTCATCTATACCATTACGAATGATTGTAGCTAATTCAAATGCAAATGCAGGATCATAAGCCCTCACGGCAGGATTTGTGTGCGCCATAAGTAAACTATGGCCATCTTGATGCTGAAGTCCTTCTCCATTTAGGGTGGTTCTCCCACTCGTTGCGCCAATTAAGAATCCACGTGCCCTTTGATCTGCTGCAGACCATATAAGATCGGCAACTCTTTGAAAACCAAACATGCTGTAAAATATGTAAAATGGAATTGTTGGACAACCTTGTGTTGAATATGATGTTGCACTAGCAATGAATGTTGACATCGCTCCTGCTTCGGAAATTCCTTCCTCAAACAACTGGCCTTTCTCGCTCTCCTTGTATTTCATAAGCATTTTATGGTCCACTGGTGTGTAAAGTTGGCCATCTGGATGATATATTCCATATTGAGCAAATAATGGGTCCATACCGAAAGTTCTAGCCTCGTCAGGCACTATTGGAACTATTCGTTTTCCTATTTCTTTGTCCTTCATTAGACCACTTAATAGACGCACAAATGCCATTGTTGTCGATACTTGCATGTCTCCTTTAGTGCCTTCATCAAAAGTGGAATAGCCCTCTGGCCCCGGTGGTTTCAGATTACTTTCTGGCGACCTCCTTTCGGGGCAAAAGCCGCCCATTTCTTTCCGCTTCTGTTTGACGTATTTCACGGCTTCGGGAACCGCTTCTGGTTCAATGAATGGATAATCTTTCAACTCGTCATCTGTGAAATCCAAACCGAGGTCGTCTCTCATCCATTTTATGCTATCAAAATCTGCTTTCTTTTTGCCATGAGTTGAATTCTTTCCGGCAAATGCTGGGCCTAGTCCATATCCTTTTATCGTTCTTGCAAGAATTACTGTCGGTCTGTCTTGCATGGCTTGTGCAGCAGCGTATGCAGCGTTAATTTTGACCATGTCATGACCACCGAGATTTGAGGCAAGATTCTCAAGTTCCTCATCACTAAGATGGGAAACCATTGCCTTTAGTTTAGGAGTATTGAAGAGTTCTTCTTTGAAGGTTTTCGCATCGCTTGTGAATATCCTTTGTTCATCACCATCGACCAACTCCTCTAGTCTGTTTGCAAGAATGCCTTCCGAGTCGCGAGCGAAGATATCATCCCACATTGAGCCCCATAATATCTTGATTACATTCCACCCGGATCCTCTAAACCTCCCTTCGAGCTCTTGAACGATTTTTGAGTTGCCTCTGACAGGACCATCTAATCTTTGTAGATTGCAATTCATCACCATTATGATGTTGCCCAAATCTTCCCTGCCTGCTAATGTGAGTTGTGAGAGGGATTCAGGTTCGTCTGACTCTCCATCCCCCATTGTATACCATACTCTCGAGTTAGATGTGTCTGCTAATCCTCTGCTGGTTAGGTATCGATTGAATCTAGCAGTGTGTATGGCTGTCATTCCACCCAGGCCCATCGAAACACTGGGATACTCCCAGAACTCTGGCATCAGCCTTGGATGTGGATATGATGATAATCCATTACCTTCGCATTCGATTCTAAAATTATCTATATTTTCTCTAGTTAGGCGCCCTTCGAGCCATGCTCTAGAATATATCCCAGGACTTGCGTGGCCTTGCCAGTATACGTGATCTCCCCAACCGTCCAAATCTTTACCTCGATAGTAGTGATTTTGCCCAACTTCCCACAAGTGTGAAGTTGATGCGAAAGTAGAGATGTGTCCTCCTATTCCGTCACTAGCTTTGTTGGCTCTGGTTACCATCATCATTGCATTCCACGTGATAATTCCATGAATTCTTTTTTCCATCTGTAAATCGCCAGGATACTCAGGCTGGTTCATTGGCGGAATCGTGTTAAGATATGGTGTGTTCACAACATCGATACTCATGCCTTCGCTATTAGCTGCTCCAATTGTCTGTAAGAGAAGACGAAGGGCTCTTGAAGGGCCCAATGCATCGCTTACTGAGCGAATTGCTTCCTGCCATTCAAGTGTCTGCTCAGGGTCTGGGTCAGGCAAGACATCACGAAATGTTTCGTCCGACATGGCACCTCTCCCATTTTAATCGGGCCACTATGGCACATTTCAAAGAATCGCTTTAGCAATTAATCACTCTTTCAAGCCAATCGGTCATAACGTCAGTAAAATTGACTTCTGAGATTATCTCAACAGAGTCTGAATTAAGTCCTCGATTACCCTGAGAATCGATTAAAATTAATTTCCCGTCATCTGGAATCAAATCTAATGTAAGATTGTGATTTATGTAAACTCCTATTTCGAACATTATCCACGGGTCTTTATACTCAACCAAATCGCAGAACTTCTTTGAGAACAAAAAGCTCGCTAAATCGCTTACAGAATAAAATGAGCATAATCCGGATAATGTATCTAGTAACACATTAGACTCACGATTTAGTTCAGGAATTTCTGATAGTAATCGTGATTTTGTCATTGTTAACAGCGGCAGCTTAGTCATTCTAGCCCTCTTAATTCGGCCTAATCTGAAGACTGATAAAATTTCTATGTTGATAAAAGTGTAAGTCTCTGAAGGATAGTTTTGAAGTGGAAAGACTCATGGCATAATTATGGAAGGAAGATACTGGTTCTCAAACTCTTATGGGGAAGCGGCCGGTAGATTTCTTTTATCTTGTAACGACTTGAGAGATGCAGGCCATACAGTGGCAAACGAGAGACTTGAATTAGGAATGACTGGGCCTGCTGGAGAGCCTTTGTGTATAGATGTCGCCGTTGTAGGGTCGCTAAACGCAGGCAAGGCCCTTCTTTCAAGCAGCGGTGTGCACGGTGTGGAGGGTTACCCTGGAAGTGCCATACAGTTGGCTATAATGAGTGACATGTGTAAGGAAGCCCCTTTCAAAGATCATGCTGTGATTTTCATACATGTGGTCAATCCTTACGGAATGGCTTGGTATAGAAGATTCAATGAAAATAACGTTGATTTAAATCGTAATTTTCTCAAGTCTGATGAGGAATATTCTGGTGTTCCAGAAGGATATCATAGTGTTAATTACTTCATAAATCCGCAAAGTCCTCCAAAGAAAAAAGAGCGTTGGTTCAAATTCAAAGCATTTCAATTTATACTAAAATACGGATTTAATAATCTGAAACAATGCATTGCTGAAGGGCAATATGATCATCCCAGATCGATCCAATATGGAGGGGATGAACTAGAGCCAGGCCCTAAACTTTTGATTGATTGGCTTGATCTAACCCTTGGAAATATTACAAAAATATGGGCGATTGATTTGCACACAGGATTGGGACCAAGTGGTTTTGATACCTTACTGATTTCAGCAGGTATGAGCAATGAGGATTTGCAATATTTGGATAATTTATTCCCCGGTCACGTGCAGAGCCTAGACCCTAATGCAGGAGTTGGATATCAGATAAGAGGGGATTTGCATCAGGGTTTGGAGGACCGTTACAAAGACGCAAAATGGCTATCCATTACACAAGAGTTTGGCACCTTCAAGCCGCTAGATGTTTTATTTGCCGTTAGACAAGAAAATAGATGGACACAGTTTGGAAATTATTTCGACCAAGTTGAAGCAAGGAGGCATTGGAGTAGAGAGAAAATCCTGAGGGCATTCAATCCGAGAGATGAGGTTTGGCAGGCAAAAATCACACACAGAGGACGAACTGTTTTCTCCACTGCAAGGGATGATCTACTAAATTCTTAATTCAACAGCCTATTCTTCCTTGTTAATTTCAATCGTTATCGGTGCAGGTTGTAACGCCTCAGAGCCTTGTTCTCCTTGACTCGCTTCACCAGCGTTTGACTGCATGAATTGTGCAAGTCCTTGATTTATCTCATCGCGTCTTGTGAAACATACAACTGCTAGTCCCGCAGCGATAAGGCCGCCACCCAAAAGTGGATATTTCTCCTGCTCAATATTGTGGCAATAATAATCATCCCAATCGTCACATTCTTCCGCAATACTATAATCGCCCCCATAGTCTGTAAAATAATAATGTTGCAAACTAAAAAATAATGATATCCCAAATACTACCGCTGCTGCGATAAATACTCCGCCTGCTTTCTTCCATCCTTCTTGCATAATTTTTCCTCCATTTATTCTATTTTTACCAAGTACTAAATAATATGATGAATAAAACAGCCATTAGTCCAATGAAAGCTATTGGAAGTGCATATAGAAGTCCAATCGCTCTAGTGTGTTTACCATTAGCATGACTATGTATTATCATTGCTAAAAATACGCCTGCAGCAATAAATATGAATACAATACTTATCTCATCAAATCCTGATAATAACATTAGAAGGAATAGGACAAAACACAAAGCGAAAACGCGACCGAATCCCTTCCAAAATTCACCATTATAGACAAAACCATAGATAATCGTCAAAGAGATATGAATAAACATTGATAATAAGAATAAATATTCTCCCCCATCAATTGACCCAAAGAAGATTGTCATATTCACAAAGAACAGCCCATATGCAACCCCGAAGTGCTTCCAACCATCATATGTAGGTTCAGATACGTTGAGGTTAGTTGCGGCAATTTTCATTTCTCCGGAGCTAGTGAAAAAATATGATTTTGTTAAACCTATATTGCCAATGGGATAGTTTAGTCCCTTATCTTTATCGAAACTAATTTTCGCTAAAGTTCCAGCTACCAATACTCCCCCAATAAGATGATATTTTTGCTGCTGCAACATGTGACATCCTCCTCCAGAATCCCCCCAACAATCTTCAAAAATATCGGTAAGGATGTAGTAGTAATATATCTCAAAAAACAATCCTATTGCATAGAAAACTGCCGCTGCTGAAAAAAGAAATCCCGCTTTCTTCCAGCCTTGCTGCATGGAATTCCGTTAATTTCCACTCTTATAATATCGAACCCGGAACTTTTGAAGTTTGCAATAAACCAATCCTAATTACCACACACCAATGTTGATAACTCTCGCTTTGAACAGCGATTTATGGAGTTGATTACAGGTCTTGTTACTATTCTCAGCTTCTACATTTTGATTATCATTATTCTACACTTTTCTTTTCCAGAACCGCATTATGATTGGTCTAAAATTGATTTAGAAAATATGAATTTTCCTTCTGAGTTTTCATGGGGTGTTGCAACGGCATCCCATCAAATAGAAGGAAATAACACGAATAATTGGTCTAAATTTGAAAATGATCGTGACATAGAAAATAGTGGTCTGGCTTGTGACCATTGGAATCGATGGGAGGAAGATCATGGTTTGTTGGTTGAACTGGGAGTAACTAGTTACAGATTTTCTATCGAATGGAGTCGAATACAGCCCGAAAAAAATGAATGGAATGAAGATGCGATACAAGTTTACTCTGAGATGGTAGACTCGTTATTACAGAAGGGCATCGAGCCTATGATTACTTTACATCACTTCTCTCATCCAGTTTGGTTTGAGAAACTCGGTGGTTTTTATGAGAGAGAAAACATCGATTATTTTCGTAAATATTGTGAGAGAATTTTTCCATATTTTGCTGACAGAGTAAGCAAATGGTGCACAATAAACGAGCCTGAAGTTTTCTCAATAATGGGCTATTATATGGGCATGTTTCCTCCAGGTAAACGGTCTGTTAGAAAGGCGATAAGAGTGATGAAGAATGTTATGATTGCACATGGAGAAGTGTATAATTGTCTAAAATCTCTAAAACCAGATTCACATATTGGACTAGCAAAAAACGTAACAATTTTTGACCCATACCGAAGATGGAATCTCATACACTGGATTACTTGCTATGCTTTGAATTACATATGGAATGGAGCCATTATTTCAGGTTTAAAAAAAGGTAGAATGTTTGGATCTTCTGTTAAGGCTGCAAAAGGGAGTTTAGATTTCATTGGCCTGAATTATTATACACATGTGCTGACTACTCCTTTTCTTCCACAAACCACCGAAGTTGATCTGCCTGCTCGAAAAAATCAGCAGATTACTGAGTTTGGCTATCCTATGTATGCTGAGGGAATGGCTAGAGCTATCAAAATTTTACAACACCTACAATTACCCATTGAAATAACAGAGAATGGAGTGGCAGACAAGGACGACAATTTGCGGCCAAATCACCTCAAAAGGCATCTCTGGGTTTTATCGAAAGCCATTGAAAGAGGTAGTGAGATTAGATCATACTTTCATTGGTCGTTGATGGATAACTTTGAGTGGGCTGAAGGGTATTCTCTCAGATTTGGATTACATCATGTTGATTATGAGACACAAATCCGCACTTTGCGAACAAGTGGTATGGATTATAGAGAAATAATAAACAAGTTTAGGGAGTAATTCAATATTTTACTGTTCCAACTTGTAAATTTGGTGCAGAGGGCAGGATTTGAACCTGCGAACTCATAGAGACTGGGACCTCATCCCAGCGCCGTTGACCAAGCTTGGCAACCCCTGC
>MDSY01122366.1_pt1 | contig 14856 bp, 15 predicted proteins | sample 811131 | NCBI WGS metagenome assembly MDSY01 (sample SAMN05326643, study PRJNA326480) | marine metagenome | isolation source: seawater | place: Atlantic Ocean: South West | collected 2010 | reverse complement strand
TTAAGCGAGAGTAGCTCAGTTGGTAGAGCGTCAGCCTTCCAAGCTGATGGTCGCCGGTTCGAACCCGGTCTCTCGCTCTATTAATTTTAATTAATGAAATATTTTTTAAATTTTTTTTTCTTTTTTTTAATATCCAATTTATCATTTTCTCAATCCAATTACAGAACTTGGATCAAAGGAAAAGTTTTATATAGGGACAGTAACGTGATTTCAGCCAATGTGGTTAACAATACTAGTCAAGAAGCAACTATTACAAATGAAGATGGGGAGTTTGAAATTAAAGTAAAGCTTAATGATAGATTGATTTTTTCCTCTGTTCAATATCAAATAAGATCTTTGGTCATTAATAAAGAAATATTACAAAAAAGTAGAATTGTAATTGATGTAAATGAAAAAGTCAGAGAATTAGATGAAGTAGTTGTAGGGCCTGAGAATACCGAAAAATTTCTTGATCTAAAAGAGGAAGAGTTTAAAAAAATAGATTACAGTTTTGACAAATCAACAAAAATTGAAAATCAAATTCTAAAAGCAGGTAGATTTAATAATGGCCTTAACTTTATTAGTTTATATAAGGCTATTGCAAAATCTAATTCAAAGGAGGTTAAACCTACAAGTTTTTCGTATAAACCTAGTAATTTGATAAGAGAGGTTTACGATGATAATTTTTTTATTACAAATTTAGGAATACCAAAAGAAAATATCTCAGAATTTCTGCTGTTTTGTGACGAGAAGTTTCCTTCAAAATTTTTACTTAAAAAGAGTAATGAGTTTCAATTAATTGATTTTTTAGTTAAACAGAGTGATAAATTCAGAAAAACACTTAAGAGAAGCTAAATTAATTTTTTGCTTTTTTTTTATAGGATTACAAATTATTTTTTCCCAAACAAATGAAGATTATAAATCATTTAAAGGTGAAGTTGTAAGTGACTCTTTAAATTTAAGTGGAATTCATATTATAAATAAGAATAGTGGAGCAAAATCCATTACTAATGAAAATGGATTGTTTGTAATTGGAGTAAAAAAAAATGACACAATAATTATTTCTTCAATCCAAATAAAGCCTCATATAATTGTAGTAAATCCTAAAGTTTTTGAACAGGACCAGGTCAAGGTTTATGTGGAATCTTTTGTAAATCAATTAGAAAATGTTGTAGTAAAACCCCACAATTTAAGTGGAAATTTATTAAATGACATAAAAGATTCGGGTGTTAAAAATCCCATAAATTTTGATGACGTTGGTGTTCCAGGATTTAAGGGGGAAAGAGCTGAAAGAATTGTCTTTAAAAATGACGCTCAAATTATACTTAATATTCTTCTTCTTCCGATAATGCCTCTAGATATTGAAGGAGTTTATAAAAAACTTTCAGGTTATTACGATAATCTTAAAAGCCGAAGAATATTAGACAAACAGTTTAATGCAGTTTTTCAAGCAATTGAATTTTATGGTGTGGCTTTTTTTATGAAAAATTATAATCTTGATGAAGATGAAGTATATGAATTTGTTTTAGGTGCTATGGAAAACAGTGATATTGAAGAGAATTTTATATCATCTAATCATTCACTTGTTTTAAATTCTTTTAATGATTTTTATATTTCAATAAATGATGAAAAAAATTAGTTTTTTAATAACACTATTTATTGTTCTTGGATTCAACTCTCATAAGTATTATGTGAGTACTAGTTTATTTGATTTTAAGGAAGATTCGGACTCTCTTCAAATTACACTAAAAATTTTTAAAGATGATTTTATAAAATTAATTAGTAATAAATATGAAATTAATTTAGAAAATAAAGTTCACAAGGGTTCTAGAAAAGCAAAATCAAAAATTTCTGAATATTTATTGTCTAATCTCATAATACATTTTGATGATATAAAACAAGAATTAATTTATTTAGGTTATGAAGAAAATAATGAAATGTTTACGTTTTATTTGGAATTGGAAAATATATCTTCTTTTAATTTTATAAAATTACAAAACACTATTTTATTTGAATTATTTGATAAGCAACAAAACGTCATTCATCTAAAAAAAAATAATAAAAAAAGAAGTTTTATAACTAGAAAAGATAGTTTTATATCTTCATTTGAATTCTAAACTTTTTTATTAAATTTATCAACCAAATAATTACATAATGAAAATTACACGCATTAAATTAGTTATACTTTCTATGTTGATTTCCTTTACTGGATTTTCTCAACAAAATTCTCAACAATCAAGTGAAAAGGGTCATATTAACACAAATAAATTTAGACAAATGTATCAGGAATTTTCATCTCCTAATATGTTCAGAACTGCTGCTGGTGCGCCTGGGCCTGCTTATTATCAACAACAAGCAGACTATAAGATGGATATCGAACTAGATGATAAGAATAAAAAAATATATGGAAATGAAACCATTACCTACACAAATAATTCTCCAGATGATTTAGAGTATTTATGGGTTCAATTAGATCAAAATATAAGAAAAAAAGATTCCCCTTCATTAGAAAAAGATGGTAATGGTTTTCGTTTAGCTTATCCAGCCTCTGATTTCACAAAAGATTTTTTAAATGATCCATTTGATGGTGGTTTTAATATTGAATATGTTATTAACGAAAACGGAAAACCTCTTTCACACATTGTAAATCAAACTATGATGAGAATAGATTTATCAGAACCTTTAAAAAGTGGAGATAATGTTTCTTTTTCCATTAAATGGTGGTATAATATTCAAGACCATGTAAACCAAGGTGGTAGATCTGGTTATGAAACTTTTCCAAGTGATAGTAATCGTGCTTACATAATAGCACAATTCTTTCCAAGAATGGCCGTCTATAATGAAGTGGAAGGATGGCAAAATTACCAATTTTGGGGAGATGGCGAATTTGCATTACCATTTGGAAATTATGATGTTAAAATTACTGTTCCCTCCGATCATATTTTAGATGCTACTGGAGAACTACAAAACAGAAAAGATATTTTTTCTAAGGAGATGTTGAAAAGATTTAATAAAGCAAAAAAATCTTATGATAAGCCAGTAATGATTGTAACTCAAAGTGAAGCAGAAGAAGCGGAAAAAAGCTTTTCAAATAACAAAAAAACTTGGCATTTTAAAGCTCAAAATGTTAGGGATTTCGCTTTTGCAAGCTCAAGAAAGTATATATGGGATATGATGGCAGTAAAGATTGGTGACAAAGATGTTATGGCAGTCTCTATGTATCCTCGGGAAGGAAATCCTCTTTGGGAAGATTACTCAACGGTTGTTGTAGCTGAAACTTTAAAAACATATTCAGATTACACTTTTGATTATCCTTATCACAAAGCGATTTCTGTGCATGCTGCCCAAATAGGAATGGAGTACCCTATGATTTGTTTTAATTTTGGAAGACCAAACATTGACGGATCCTACTCTGACAGAGTTAAATATGGAATGATTGGAGTAATAATTCATGAAATTGGTCATAACTTTTTCCCAATGATTGTAAACAGCGATGAACGTCAATGGGCATGGATGGATGAAGGAATTAATACTTTTGTTCAATATGTTACGGAACAAAAATTAGGAAAAGATAAACCAGAAATTATTTATCCTTTAAAAAAATATCCCTCAAGAAGGGGTGAAGCAAAAGATATAGTCAACTATATGAGTGTTGATCAAAATAATTTAGCGCCAATTATGAGTAATCCTGAAAATGTTTATAGTCTAGGCCCAAATGCCTACGGAAAGCCAGCAACAGCACTAAATATCTTAAGAGAAACAATTATGGGAAAAGAATTATTCGACCACGCTTTTAAAACATTTTCCAAAAGATGGATGTTTAAACATCCAACACCAGAGGATTTCTTTAGAACAATGGAAGATGCTTCTGCTGTGGATTTAGATTGGTTTTGGAGAGGGTGGTTTTACACAACGGATTATGTAGATATAGGAATTAATGAAGTTAAACAGTTTTATGTATCTAATGGTCCAAGTATGGAGATGAAAGAAACAATGAAGAAAAATGGGTGGAATAGACTTAGGCCATTGGTTCATTTAGAAAATTTCGAAAATGACTCTGAAAATATAAAAGATGGGAATCCTTTGGAAAATTCTAAATTATTGAATAATTATTTAAAGGAAAACTATAATAGTGATGAAATAGAAAGTCTAAAAATCCCTAGATACTTTTATGAAATAATTTTTGATAAGCCTGGAGGGTTAGTAATGCCAATAATCGTTGAATATGAATATGAAGATGGATCAAAAAATAGAATTAAATATCCTGTTCAAGTTTGGAGAAAAAACGATAACCAGGTTAGTAAAATAGTAACTTCTAATAAAAAAATAATTAATATAACTTTAGATCCTGATTTAGAAACTGCAGATATTGATACTTCTAATAATTCGTGGCCTAAAAAGAAAGATGACTCAGAGTTTGATAAATTTAAAAATAAAATTAAAGGTTAAAAAAATATGCTTTTATTTATAAGTGGTCCTGAAATTCTATTTATTGGTCTAATCATTTTATTGGTTTTTGGAGCAGATAAAATTCCAGAAATTTCTAAAGGATTAGGTAAAGGTATAAGAGCAGTTAAAGATGCCACTGAGGAAGTTAAAAGTGAAATTAAGAAAAGTGCTAAAACAAAAGGGATTGACACCGAATCTTTAAAAAAAGACATTGATAATGTAAAAGAAAATATTGAAGATTTAGGAGGCTCAATAAAAAGAAATCTTTAGATTTTTCTACTAATAGACAAACCGTCTCTTACCGGAAAAATAACTGTTTCGATTCTCTTATCATTATTAATTAAATTATTAAATTCAATTAACTTTTTAGTTGTTAAATCATTTTTATTATTATCAATAACTTTTCCACTCCACAATACATTATCTGAAATTAAAATACCTCCTGAATTAATTTTGTCAATTACCAATTCAAAATAATTAATATAATTTTCTTTGTCTGCATCCAAAAATACTAAATCAAATTTCTTCTTGATTTTAGGGATAACTTCCAATGCATTTCCAATATGTTGATTTATTTGATTTGCAAATCCTGATTTTTTAAAAAATTTATTTTGAATTTCTTGAAGTTCTTCATTAATATCAATTGTATCAATAACCCCTTTTCTATCTAATCCCTCAGCAATACATAAAGCAGAATAACCAGTGTAGGTGCCAATTTCTAATACCATTTTGGGTTTTGCAATTTTTGATATCATTGATAAAATTCTTCCTTGATAACTTCCGCTCAACATTCTAGGATTTAGAATTTTTAGATGAGTTTCTCTATTTAATTCTTTAAGTAATGTAGGTTCTAGTTGGGAGTTAGATTCAACATATTCTGAAATATCTTTATTAATAAATTCATTCATTTTTTAGGTTTAGCATATTGGAATCTATCAATTAATGATGGGAGTGCATAACCATCCAATCCATTGATTGTAACTGTTTTGGCTTTTTCTAATTGCAACCAACCATCCTCATTTATCACATCTTTTTCAAAATAGATATCTTTTATTTCTGCAATCATTAATAACGTATCATTCTCTTTTATTTCATATTTATTTAAAAACTCACAGCCTAATTTTACTTTTGAACTTTTAACAAAAGGAGCGGGAAAATCATTCAAAAATTCTGATTCAAATTTCGTTACATCAAATTCAGAAATGTTAGCAGGATATCTTGCTGAAGTATGATGAGCATCCTCTATATCCTCAACATGGATATGGTTAACTGTAAAAAATTTATTAGAAATTATATTTTTATAAGTATCTCTTGGAACAATAGTAGGACGCACAATAAAACTCAGTAATGCTGGGTTGCTTCCAAGATGTGTGATAGAACTAAATACAGCTAAATTTTGTACACCCTCGTTCGAATAGGTTCCAATTAAATTAGCAGATTTATATCCAGTACAGCTATTTATTAGATTTAATCTATAAATCTTCTCCATTTCATTTATTTGAGCTTTTGAGATATGTTCCATAAATAATTTTTTCAGTTTTTGAAAAAAAAATAAGCCCCAATTTGGAGCTTATTTTTTAATTTAAGTTATAATTTTCAACCTTTTCTATCGTCCTTACCCTTACTTTTTTTCTTTCCTCTACAATGACTCCAAAGAGATTTTAATCCCTCATTGTCAGTAATATCCTTTGTAATTTCATTTTTGTCATCATCCAGCACCAAAATTTGAATTGGCAGATTTAAAACAGGTTTATTTTCTTTTGACTTTCCATTTATTTCAAAGTATGCTTTCATAGCAATACGTATTTCTTTTCTATCTTTTCCAGAAATTACGGATCCATTGCTCATGGTGTAAGAAATTGGATAAACAAATTTAAAACAAGGTCCTCTTTTTTTCTTTTTGGAATTCATGTCTTTTTTATTACCCCATCCGTCTTTTTCTGCTTTGCTAGATTCTAACTTTCTTCCTTTTGTCGTGAAATATTGGTTATCATTTCTTTCATAATCTAATTCAAATTCAAAAAAGTCCCAGCTTTTCATTTCAATTTCGTAACCCAAGTCTGGAGCTAAATCAGCAAAACCAACCACATCATTTGGCATATCAAAACCTAAACTAGTAATTGCAGAATTTGGAAGGTCTTTAACTGAAACAGAAATTCTATTTTCGGATTCAATGATAGCTTCTATTAATTGCTCATCAGATAATTCTGAATCAGAATCATTACATGAATAAAAAACCAAGCTAAATAATAATAATGTCAATAATTTTTTCATAATATAAATTTTATAACACAAATACAATATCCATGCCAAAACAAATATATTAATTTTTTTTTATTCTACATCTCTGTAATCCTAATTGATTAACTTGCAAAAATGTTTAAAACCATATCCTTTTTAATATCACTTTTCTTTACAATCAGTATATTTCCACAAGATTCCATCGATTCGGAACCAAACTTTCCAGTTTTTCCAATTTGCAAACTTGTACCCTCAAATTTGCAAAATAAATGTTTTAATGAATCCATGGATGAACACATTAAAAAATATTTTAATTACCCAGATTTAGCTATTGATTTGCAACTTCAATCTGTTGTTAATGTGTTTTTTGAAATTAATAATGAAGGTTTGATTGAAAATGTGTTTGCTAAAAGTAATCTTGTTGGAGCAAGGTATGATAATCAAGTGTCGTTGAATACTGCAAACATGTTGTTTGAAAAATCTGCCAAAGAAATTATTATGAAATTACCTAAAATGATCCCTGGTAGCTTAAATGATTCTTTATCTTCATTTCCATTTCAAATACCGATTACTTATAGACTTCCATCAAAAGTAGACGATTTAAATAAAATATTTTCATTTGAAAATGTAGAGATAGCTCCTTTTTTTCCTGGATGCGAAGAATCTAATAATAAGGACAGAAAGATATGTTTCAAAGAACAAATAGATAAACACATAAATAACAACTTAAGGTATCCTAAGCGGATTAAGAATAAAAAAGAAAATACAGTAGTTTTTGTTGAAATAATAATTGAAAAAGATGGAAAAATTTATGATGTTTCTATTTTAGGGCCTGATATTTTCAGAAAGGAAGTTGAGAGAGTTATTAAAAAACTTCCTTCATTAAAACCAGCATTAATAACCAACATTCCAGTAGCAGTTAGTTATAATATCCCCATATTATTTAAACCTATTTAAACAAAGATGGGAAAGATTACAAATCACAATGGTTGGATAAAAGCATTTTTATCTTTTTTCTTAATTTTTATTCCACAGATTTTAGCTACTACAGTTTTATTAATTTTTCAATATGACCTTAGTAAAATGTCTAGCGGAAGGATTGATTTAAATACCATGATAGTTCTTGAATATTCTATGATCATTTTCATGACTATTCTTTTGTGGCTATTTATGAAGTTTATTGACAAGCAGCCTTTTATCCAAATAGGATTACAGATTAAAGGCAGACTAAAAGAATTTAATTATGGGATTCTTTTAGGTTTTGTCATTATGGCTACTGCTTATTTATTTCTATTTTCTATTAATGAAATAGTTTTTAGTAATTTTTCATTTAATTTAAATAAAGTCCTATTATCAATTATATTGTTTTCAGGTGTTTCTGTTTTTGAAGAAGTCGTTTTTAGAGGATATTTGTTGAAAAATTTATTGGAATCATTCAATCCCTTTGTGGCATTATTCATTTCCTCTATTTTTTTTTCACTAATCCATGGATCAAACCCTAATGTAACAACTCTTGGTTTATGTAATATTTTTTTAGCTGGTTTTTTTTTAGGAGCATCTTATGTTTTTACAAAAAATTTATGGTTTCCAATTGCATTACATTTTAGCTGGAATTTTTTCCAATCTATGTTTGGATTTAAAGTAAGTGGTTTAGATTCTTATTCAATTATAGAATTTACCATCCCTGAAAACAATATGTTAAATGGAGGTGAATTTGGATTTGAAAGTTCTGTTTTATCTCTTGTAGTTGTTTTATTTTCAACAATATTAATTTGGAAATATTATAAGTCAACTGTTCAAGAAAATACATAACTTTATGGATTAATAGGGTCATTAACTCAGTTGGTTCAGAGTGTTACCTTGACAGGGTAGAAGTCACTGGTTCGAATCCAGTATGACCCACTAAATTTTAAAATTATGTTTAAAAATATATTTTTACTATTCTTTTTTATTTCTACATCGATTTATTCTCAAGTTTTTGACGAGAAAATTAATTCATTAGCATCTAATTATGAATCAGATATTATTGAATTAAGACATTGGTTTCATGAAAATGCAGAGTTAAGTAACAGAGAATTTAAAACTGCTGAAAGAATAGCTGCTGAATTAAAAAAAATTGGTTTAAATCCTCAGATTGGGGTCGCTAAAACAGGAGTTGTTGCAGTTTTAAAAGGTGGTAAACCTGGGCCAGTTGTGGCTTTGAGAGCTGATATTGATGGTCTCCCTGTAAAAGAAAGAGCAGATTTACCATGGAAATCAAATATGACTGGAGAATATAATGGTGAATCAGTTCCTGTTATGCATGCTTGTGGTCATGACACTCACACTGCTATTCTATTAGGGACAGCAAAAATCTTATTTCAATTAAAAGATCAAATTCCTGGAACCATTAAATTTATTTTTCAGCCTGCTGAAGAAGGAGCACCTGCTGGGGAAGAAGGGGGTGCTGAACTTATGGTTAAGGAGGGTGTATTAAATAATCCTGATGTAGATGCAATTTTTGGTCTGCACATTTGGTCCCAGTTTAGTGCTGGACAAGTTTTTGTTCGCCCAAATGGAATCATGGCAGCAGTAAATGAATTTAGAATTGATATTGAAGGGGTTCAAACTCATGGTTCCACGCCTTGGACTGGAATTGATCCTATAGTTACAGCATCTCAAATGATAAATTCTATTCAAACTATCGTCAGTAGAAATATGCCACTTACTGAAGCTGCAGCTGTAGTTACAATTGGAAGTATACACGGAGGAGTAAGAAGTAATATTATTCCAGAGAGTCTTTATATGCTAGGAACTATTAGAACTTTAGATGAAGAAATGAAAAAGTTAGTTTTGAAAAGATTAGAACAAATTGTTTATAGTATTGCACAAGCAAACAATGCTAAGGCTAAATTAACTTTTTTAGTTAGTTATCCCATAACTTTTAATGATCCAAATTTATATGAGACTATGTTACCCTCTTTAAAAAGAATAAATGGTCCAGATAATGTAAATACAATGAATGCAGTTACAGGTGCTGAAGATTTTTCTTTTTTTCAAGAAAAAGTTCCTGGAATGTATTTTTTTATTGGAGGCACAAAAAAAGGTTCAGATGCCTCTAAAGCAGCTCCTCATCACACCCCTGATTTCTATGTTGATGATTCGGCAATGATTACAGGCCTAAAATCTATGACAACATTAGCTTTAGATTATTTAACTAATAATAAATAATATTTTGTCAATTTCAATTTTTCAAAAACAAAATCAAGTATCGGGTAGTTTCAATAATGGTGAAATTTTAGAGAAAAAACCGATTGGGTTTTCTCAAGATGGTGGTGAAACAAAACCTTATTCAAACTTATTTTATTGGGCACATGCTTGGACACCTGACGCTAAAAGTACAATAGCACTTCATCCACATCAAGGCTTTGAAATATGTAGTTTTGTATTAAAAGGATCAATTAAACATTACGATACTAAACAAAAAAAATGGATTATTTTAAATAAAGGAGATGTTCAGATAATTAGAGCTGGAAATGGAATTTCTCACGCTGAAGAAATTTTAGATCATTCAGAGATTTTTCAAATTTGGTTTGATCCAGATATTTCTAAAACAATAAACAAACCTGCTTCATACAGTGATTATAAGTCAAGTGAATTTCCTTTAATAAAAAGTAATAATATTGAAACAACAATTATATGTGGCGGCAAATCTCCTTTTAAAATGGACTCTGAGATGATAGAAATAAATAATCATAAATTAAATAACGGAGACTTTGATTTTACTCTAAACCCTCAGCTTATCCATTCTTTTTTTATAAGAGAAGGTGAGCTTATTTACAATGACAAGAAAATTTCAAAAGGCACTTTTATTATATTAGAAAAAGAGAGATCTGTTAATTTTATTGTTGAGGATTATCTCGAAATTTTTGAAATAAAATCCCCTTTAAAATCAAGCTATTCTACTTATTTTGAAAGATTTGTTAATTAAAATTGAAATGCTCTTTCTTCATTTAATTTTTATACAATTAATTTTTTAATGGAGTTAAATTTTTTTTAAATATTTATATGCTTTAAAAAATACTTACATTTAAAAAAAATAATATTTATGAAAATTCAAAAAAAAATTGAAAAATTGTTTTCTGTTATTTTTTCAGAAAATGTTTTAAAAACTATAGAAAAGTATATTTTATATCTAGCATCTATTGGTTTTGTTATTCATCTATCCCTTATTTTTTTAAATAATAAAAACTTAATTGATTTATCAATTATAGAATCCAATTTACTTTCAAATCCAATATCTGCATTATACACTCCCTTTTCATTTATTTTAGTTTACGAAGCTTTTTTATTAATCTATTACATACCCAGATCTTTTACTACAGCAGTTGGCAAACAATATGAGATAATATCATTGATTGTTATTCGTAAAATTTTTGGAGATATTCCTTTAATTGACTTAGAAGCAAATTGGATAGAAAACTCAAATAACTTACAATTAATTTTTGATTTGGTTGGTATAATAGTGATATTTTTCCTTATTTACTTATTTAGAAGAACTAAAGATAATTTACCTGTAAAATCTGTTTCAGATAAGCTAGATCGATTTATTGCATCAAAAAAACTTGTAAGTATTATTCTTTTACCTATACTCTCAATAATTTGTATACTTAGCTTTTTAAGTTGGTTTAATGGTGTGTTTATAACTGACTCATTTGATTTAAATATTAATTATTTATTTTTTAATGAGTTTTTCACTTTACTGATTTTAGTAGATGTTTTTATTCTTCTTTTATCATTTCAATATACTGAAAGATATAGTCAGTTAATTAGAAATACAGGGTTCATAATTTCTACAATATTACTACGTCTTTCTTTTTCTGCTAATGGCTTAACTAGTATGTTATTAATTATTTCAGGAATAATATTTGGTCTTTTAATATTATTAATATATAATGCTATTGAAAGAGAATGATTATTTAATATGATCTAATATCAGTTCCATTTTCATAATTCTAGATCCTTTAATCAGTATATTTTTTTCTTTAATTTCATTATTAGATATTTCTTTAATTAAATCTTTTTTATTTTTAAAAAATAAAAAAAAATCTGATTGTTTCTTTAATTTATAAAATTTTTCACCAACGAAGTAAGCTTTAATATTTATTTTTTCTAATTGTTCAATTATTTCTAAATGCTCATTATTTGAATATTGACCAAGTTCAAACATATCAGCTAAAATTAAAATTTTAGATCCTGAAAATTTTATGAACGAATCAATAGCTAGCTTCATACTTGAGGGGTTAGCATTGTAAGCATCTAATATTATTTTTTTTTTATTTATGTTTAATAATTGAGACCTATTGTTTGTTGGAATGTAGCTTTTAATAGCTTGTTCAATAGATTTAAGACTTAATTTGAAATGAAGACCTAATGAAATGGCTGCGCTAATATTATTAAAATTATAGGCTCCAACTAGATTACTTTTAATTTTAGATCCTCGATAATTAACAGAAACAAAATCTTCTATTTTTTCTTTTTTAAAAGTGTAATTAGAATTGTCTTTAATTCCAAATATTATCGATTTTTGATTTATAAAGTTATTTTGAGTTTTATCATTGGAATTTATAAGAATAGGTTTATTGTATTTTAATAACCAATTGTAGAGTTCAGTTTTACCTTTTATTACTCCATTTAGACTGCCAAAACCTTCTAAATGTGCTTTTCCAAAATTTGTAATATATCCAATATCTGGTTTTATTAAGTTTGTTAAAAATTTAATTTCTCCAATATGATTAGCCCCCATTTCTACAATTGCAAAATCAGAATCTTTATTTATTTTTAGCAACGTTAATGGAACTCCTATATGGTTATTTAAATTTCCAATAGTTGATGTAGTTTTATACTTAGTACTTAACACTTGATGCATTAGTTCTTTTGTTGTAGTTTTCCCATTACTTCCAGTAATAGCAATAATTTTGGTGTTTATTAACTTTGAACGATGATAAGAAGAAAGCTTTTGCAGTGAAGCTAAAGCATCCTCAACTTTAATAAGATTTGGATTGTTAAGATTTTTATTATCAACTACAGCATATTTTGCTCCCTTTTTTAAAGCTTCTAATGCATAATTATTGCCATCAAAATTGTTTCCATTTAAAGAAAAGAAAAGGCTATCATTTTGAATTGATCTAGTGTCAGTTGAAATTCCTTTACATTTTAAAAATAAATCATGTAATTCGCTAGAGATCATTTCTTAAAAGTAATGATATAAAAAGAAAAGATAAAATAAATCTAAATTTTATCTTCTTGAGGGCTTCCTAGAATTTCTAGTTTCTCCCAAATAAGACATTGCACATCTAAATCCAATAAAATTTGTAGTCATAGCTCCAGGAAGATATCTTCTTTGAGCAGGATCTAAATAATAAGCTCTATCTAGCCATGATCCGCCTTTGAAAACTCTGGCTTCATCATCAACTAGTGTAGTTGCATTCTTATCTTTATCTTCTTTATTAATAGAATTATACATTTGAGCGTAATCACCTTCAAATGTTGGAGGATTATTGTCTCTAGTCGACGTTAAGTCTCCATCATTAAAATTTCTATTATCAGCAGTTGAGTAATTTACTCTATCGATATCTTCATCTTTGACAACTTCCTCAACAAGTGATCCCGGAAGATTGTCGAAGTCTGCTTCATCTGAGCTAGTTTTAACTAATTTACCTTCCTGACTAATTACACTTTTATAAACATTCCCTCTGTAATAATTAAAGTCATTAGCATCTTCATCAACTATAGGTCTATATACATCTGCCACCCATTCTGCAACATTTCCAGCCATCCCATAAAGCCCAAAATCATTTGGAGGATAAGACCTGACTGATGTTGTAATTCCTGATCCCACCTCAGACCATCCAGCTATTCCTCCATAATCTCCATCAGATAATTTGAAATTTGCCAATTGATCTCCTACATTTTTCTTTTTGCCAGATCTAGTATATTCTCCATCCCAAGGAAATTTTTTCTTTCCCCTATACACATTTTCTGCTCTTATTTCAGTTAATGCTAGTGCAGCATATTCCCATTCAGTTTCTGTCGGTAGTCTGTATTCAGGCAATAAAACACCTGTTTCACGAGTAGCATAATTAATTTTTTCTTCTTCACCTTCACCAACAGATTCTTTTGATTTGTCACCAGCATATTCATTCATTTTATCGCCATAAGCAGCTGAAGGATCTAGCAGGTAAGCTTTGGTGTCAAACGTGTAACCGTCAGAAATATTTTCAGGAATTCTTACACTATCTTTTAAAAAACCTTTATTCACCAAAATTTGTTCATTAACCCTGTCAGTTCTCCATTTAGCAAATTTAACAGCTTGTTTATGTGAAATTCCTACAACTGGGTGATTTTGAAAAGCGGGATGTCTCAAATAATTCATTACCATGTCTTCATTAAATCCAAGTGGATTTCTCCAAACTAATGTATCAGGAAGTGAAGCTTTATAAATTCCAGAAAAATTTTCTGCAAAAATAGTTTTCATCCAGTATAAGTATTCTAGATACATTTTATTAGTTACTTCAGTTTCATCAATAAAAAAAGATCTAACATATTGTTGAGTTGCAGTATTGTTCCAGTCGCGCATTACGTTATCTTGTACATTTCCTTTTGTAAAAGTTCCACCTTCAATAAAAACTAATCCTGGTCCAGCAGGTTGACCTTTATAGTTATTCTCGTTTTGGAAACCACCATCTTTGGAGTTTATTTTCCAACCTGTAGCTTGTGATCCGTTCTTACCCCCACCTAAAGAACTTTTATTACAACCTGTAATTAAAAGTAATGTAAATAGTAAAATAGGTATTCTAAATGAGTTTAATTGTTTCATAATTAAAGTAGTGTTCATAACTAATATCTTGCAAGATAGCAAATTGTTTAAAAAAAATAATTTTTTTATTAAAACAACTAAAAATAATATTTATTTATATTTAGCGTTTTAAATATAATGAACAAAAATAATATTCTTTTAGTTACACTAATTTTAATTTATAATATTAATTTTTCACAAGATAGAAGAGTAATAACAACTGCTGTTCCTTTTTTAATGATATCTGCGGATGCAAGGGCATCTGGACTTGGTGAACAAGGGGTTGCAACTTCGCCTGATGCATTTTCTCAACATTGGAATCCTTCAAAATATGTTTTTTCTGAAAAATT
>MDSY01035589.1_pt1 | contig 14856 bp, 17 predicted proteins | sample 811131 | NCBI WGS metagenome assembly MDSY01 (sample SAMN05326643, study PRJNA326480) | marine metagenome | isolation source: seawater | place: Atlantic Ocean: South West | collected 2010 | reverse complement strand
TCCACGGCAGTTCACGGTATTTCCAAGGGTCTATCCACCAATCGTGGAATTCATATAGAAAGTGCCCTAGAGATCTTTGCCCTATATGTAAAGCAGTGTCAGTGTATTGTAGCACATAATATTGATTTTGATATGACGATGATAGAGGTGGAGTGCATGCGTACAAAAACGACGTATCCCTTTACAAATGAAAAAATCTATTATTGTACCATGAATAAGACGAAAGACTTGTGTAATATTGTTCGCAAGTACCGAAATGTGGGCGCCAATGGACAACCGCGCATGGAAAGTTTTGTAAAAAAACCAACGCTTAACGAATTGCACGTTTATTTGTTTAAGCGATCGCCGAAAGGTCTACACGATTCCATGATAGATGTTAGAGTGTGTTTTCGTTGTTTCTTGAAAGTAGTATATGGTATAGAGTATGGATTTTCACCTAGTAAATTGGGTTTGGAAAAATAAATAAAATGGTATAAACCACGAAATATTAAAGGCAATACCCTTTAATATGCGATGAAGCATAACAATTTGAAGCGTAATGACCTTTTCGTCCGCATCTATAGCAAGTTAAACTAGTAGATTTTTTATACTTCCGACAACTACATATTTTTATCTCATAATCACATTTATCACATATTTGTGGATCATTCTCTAATATATATATTAATCCTTCAATAAAATATTCATATCCAATACCTTGTCTTCCCCCAACACTGTAATCTAAATCACAACTATGTATTGTTTGACATAATCCATATATATTTGTTAATTTTAAAACGCCAAAATCAATAAACTTATTATTATTTAATATGTTTAAAATATTATCAGCCATTAGGATTTTTGTTTTTCTTTTATCTAGTTTCATACATGATCTTAAAAATTCATTTTTAAAATTATCATAAGTATCACCTTCACTTTCATATTCTTCATCTTCACTTTCATCATTATTACATTCGTTTGCAAAATGTCCTGTTTTTCCACAAACAAAACATTTATCATTGGTGCTATTGCTCATTTGATTTAATGCATCTACCATTGATTTTTCTAATTTTACTGAAACAAATGAACCACCACGAACATTATTTATTCCGTATTTGTCCATATATTGTCTCGTAATTTTGTCTTCATCATAATCATCACAATTAGACTTAATTTCCAATATCTTTAAAGGTTTATATAGTTTCGTCCATTCCGACCCATTTGATTCAAAATGACTTTGCAAACGAAATTGTGGATTATTTGTTTTTCCAATATAATATTTCCCCTGTTGTAGTTGAAGTGCATATATGAAAACCATTTATGAGTATTAAGTATATTTATCTAATTTTTTTAATTCAATTTGTCTATAGTTAACCACTGCACATTTCGCAAATGTCATGCTCAGGGGTAGTGGTTTGTTTGGTGGGATCAATGGTAAATTGTTGTACTTGGTGGCGTGGTTTTCTGCGTAGATAATAGATACCGGTTTTTAATCCTTTTTTCCACGCATAAAAATGCATGGAAGTAAGTTGTTTATAATTTGGATCTTCTACCCAAAGATTCATACTCTGACTTTGACACACGTATTTTCCACGATCTGCCGCCATGTCTATTAAGTGGCGCATGGGTATTTCCCAGACTATCTTATAACGATCTTTGATTTCCTGTGGTATACTATCAATGTGCTGTACACTACCATGGTCGGCAATAATCCTATTTTTCATATCATCATTCCATAATTCTAAATCAAGCAACTCCTGTACCAAATACTGATTCACAATCATAAATTCGCCTGCAAGCGTACGTCTATTATAGATGTTGCTTGTAATGGGTTCAAAACACTCATTATTTCCTAGAATTTGAGACGTGGAAGCCGTAGGCATAAGTGCGAGCAAAAGAGAATTCCGAACCCCATATTGTTTTACGGACGCACGCAATGTGTCCCAATCATAGCGTCCGCTTTTTGGTGTTTGTTTCCACAAGTCGAATTGAAATAACCCTTGTGCAAGAGGAGAACCCTCAAAGGTAGAATAACTATCGTGTTGAATAGCAATATCCACACTTTCTTCCATGGCGGCGTGATAGATGGTTTCAAAAATATCTTCGTTGAGTTGTTTGGCTTCGTCGCTATAAAAGGGGATTTTAAACCGCATAAACACATCGGCAAGTCCCTGTACACCAATTCCAATAGGTCGATGTTTTATGTTACTAATCTTGGTTTTGTCTGTGGGATAAAAGTTAATGTCAATAATCTTATTTAGATTTCTAGTAACCACTTTAGTTACACGGTGTAGTCGTTCATGATTAAATGTATAACCACATACTTGTTTTAGTTCTTTCCATCCGCCAATATATTGATCGTCAAAAAACACTTGAGGTACACTGTGGATCTCTTTGCCGGTTTCTTGACTAGCGGATGCATAAAACGTTTGTCGCATATCGTCATCGTCTAGTAGTTCTTCAGTAAACTCTAGTTTAAAATCTCGCAATAAGGCTTTTGCCATTTTACAAAAGTTACATTTCGTTTTACTATACACTTTAATGGTCGTAGGTTGTGGGACTTTTGTATGCTCCACGAACTGAGATAAGGCAATACTAGCCAGATTACACACGGCGGTTTGATATTTATCACTATACTCAATGATTTCCGCACAAAGATTACTAGATCGAATGGTGCCAATGTTTTGTTGATTAGATTTAAGATTTGCCGCGTCTTTAAATAGCAAATAGGGGGTACCTGTTTCCATTTGCGCGTCTAATATTTTAAACCAAAGCTCACGAGCGTTTACCTTTTTAGTAGCCCTATTTTCGGCTTCATACTGTAAGTAAAGGGTTTCATAGTCTTTGCCGTATACTTCATTAAGATTAGGGCAAATAGAAGGGCAAAACAAGGACCATTCTTGATTTCTCTGGACTCTTTCCATAAATAGATCAGGAATCCATAAACCATAAAATAAATCGCGTGCGCGAGCATTTTCATCGCCGGTATTTTTCTTTAGATCCAACCAATCCTCTATATCCGGATGCTCTGGGGACAAATAAACCGCAAAACTACCATTTCTACGTCCCCCTCCTTGATCTACATATCTCGCGGTTTCATTAAACGGTTTTAGCATTGGAACAATGCCATTACTAGTACCATTTGTACCGTGAATTTTGGTTCCCCGTGCTCGTATATTATGAATATGAAGTCCAATCCCCCCTGCCCATTTAGAGATAAGAGCACAATCTTTTAGCGTATCATATATACCTTCAATAGAATCATCTTGCATTCCTAATAAGTAACAAGAACTAAGTTGAGGGCGTTTAGTTCCCGCATTAAAAAGGGTAGGTGTCGCATGGGTAAATTGTTTGGTAGAGAGTAGTTCATAGGTTTCTTTGACGAGCGGTAAATTATCAAAATGTAAACCAATGGCAACGCGTAACCACATATATTGAGGTCGTTCTACAACTTTTCCATCACGGCGAAGCAAATAGGCGCGCTCAAGAGTTTTAAATCCAAAATAGTCAATACTAAAATCGCGTTCATGTACAATCATTTGATTATAGGCATCTTGATGTGTAGTAATACATTGCATAAATTTCTCAGATAGGATGTGTTGTTTTGGTTGTTGTGTAAAATAAAGAATTGCGTCAGTAAATACAGGGATAGTCGTTTTATGAAGATTAGAGATAATAATTCTAGAACTTAAAATACCGTAATTAGGATGTTTAGACATTTGAGATGCACATAATTGCGCGCTAATTTCATCTATTTTTCGTGTTTCTATACCATCGTATAGTTGATCGATAATTTGAATTGCGAGTTCCGTATAATTCATGGAAAGATGTACCTCATTGCCTAATAGTTTAATTCGTTTAAGGATTTTATCAAAGGATACTTCAACACAATGTCCACCTCGTTTGACCACATTCATATTTTCCATAATACAACTATTAAGTTATAACATTAAGTATATTTTATTAATATATTTATAAGAATGGATATAACTTTTTTTATAGTAAGATGTATCACAAATCCTACTAATGCGTATTATTGGAGAGTATGTTACGATAGAATCCATACCCTATATCCAGAATCGCAGATATTTGTAGTAGATGATCATAGTAGTCTAAATACATATGTAATACCTTCACGATATTCAAATGCCTTAAATAATTTTTCTACATATACACCATTACAATTAGTACAATATGGGGAATCTTATTCTGATTTACATCATTTAAAAGGGAATATATTAAAACTCTATAAACATTGGAAACAATATGGTAAAAAGGAAGGTAGAAATATGCCTGGTTCCATGGAAAACAAGACTATAATGAGGTCTCCTGCTAAAAGTATTTGGGAAGAGTTACCACATTTAACTTATATTAAAAGTAGATTTAAAGGAAGGGGTGAGATCTTAGGATATTATTATTTTCATAAAATCCGTCCAAGCAAAAAAGCAATTATTTTGCACGATTCGGTATTTATAAATGAACCTATACGTTACAATCCTCATAATCCGTGCGAATTTTTGTGGCGATTTTCCCCAGATACGTGTATTAATAACGGATCTAGAAATGATCGTATTGACATAGCGGATATTCTATCTGTATTACAACCATTGGATAACAATTGCCGCACAAATACTCATTGTTTGGAAAAGTATTTTAATAGTAAAAAGTGGCAGGGTTGTTTTGGTATCATGAGTGTAATAGACTGGTCTCTCTTAGAAAAAATAAATAATAAATATAAATTATTTGATGTATTGTTAGAGAGTATCACTACGCGCTATAAACGGCAATGCTTGGAGAGAATATTTGGCGTTATCATGTGTTACGAGTGTCACCCGATTAATGTATTGTATGGTAATATCCGTACGTATTGTAAATGGGGGTTAACCTTTCAACTAGATATGTTAAGTAAGGATACAGTACGCCATCGCCTTCCGATTACCAAAGTCTGGACAGGTCGCTAAATATCACTCATATCAATGAGTAGTTTACCAACCGGTTTTTCTTCTTCGCTTCCCATGCTGTTGCTGCGTTTGCGTGGAGTAGATTTCGCTTTTCGTTCGGTCCATTTGCCGGAAACGCGTTCTTCTTCAATAATCTTCCAAATGTTTTCAAGATGATGTCGTGTATGTTGAAACCATTTTTCGTTGCGTGATACTAAAATGCAACTCACAACATCAAGACGCCAATAGAGGTGTTTCAACCACGTATCGTTTTCGTGTTTATGCATCATTTCTTCTTCCCAAACCGTAAATTCTTCAGGCGAGCATTGGAAGGGAGCGTATTCATAGTAATTGTCTTCATTTACGATAAAGTGCATAACCACACCCTTGTACTGATTATCTTTACTTTTATAGAAGTTCCCGTCTTCGTCAAACGCTTCTTTGGATTCGTATTCCGAGAATTTCGTTTCAAGAAAATCGCAATGATTTAGACCACATACTTCCATTTGGAGTTGCATTTGCACCCAATATTCTTCTTTGGGAATACCGGATATTTCGCGTGTAGTAGGATTTTTAATTTCTAGCATGCGTCCATACAGCCCAGAAGTAGGGTCCACGTTAATACCATCAGGCGAAGCTCCTATATAAGGATAGTTGGGGTGTGGCAAGCAACCAAAATCTTCCACGGTGGTTTCATAAAGATATTCATAGTAGAGTACGGAAACAGGTTCATATTTAGTACCCCAATGGAAGGGTGTTTCCGTGTATCGGGATTTGGTGTATTCTAAACTAAGTGGTTTACATTTCTCGCAAATCAGTTCATTTTGTTTGGATTGGGAACCGTATGCTTTATAGGCGTTACTAGCGGTAATCATGTTGTATCTAAATTTATGCCAGGTTTCGGTTCGTTGGTCGGGTTGTGGTATATTGCGTAAATAATGGATTTGTTTTCTTAATTTATTTGTGTGTAAGGTTTTAGTAATAAATGTTTTGGAGTAGGATCTTCTGGGCATAACGTGTTTATAATAAATATTGAGTGCTTCTTGAATTGCCCTGTGAATAAGAGAAGGTAAATGGTGATCATACACAAGAAAGAGTTGTTCGTATAAGATGTCGTAAAGATAAGTATAAAGTTGTTGATCAAAGTTGTATTTAGCTAATAGATGTAGATGTGTATCCATATACTCGCAAATAAGGCAATCTAAGGATTCTAATAAATCTACATGTTCAATATCGGATAAGTCCGTGTGCATTTATATAGTATAGGTACATTCTATTTAATATAAATCAATTTGTAGTTTTATCTTTGGGTTTACATTTCAGTGTTTTTTTTTTGCTTTTTGGTGCCAGTCCTTTTGTAATACATTGTAATTTTTCATTGTTTTTCAAGGTAAATTTCCCGGATTGTTTATTGAAAACGAGATTAGGGATATGTTTAATCATACCCGATGCTTTGTCGTATTCAATATCTTTTTGTCGTTGTATTTTTCGTCGTTCTAGGCAATCTTTTAGGTAGTAACCCAATTCTTGGCTTTCCTTTTTGTTTAAATTGTGATCATTTGTGTATTTTTTAACAAAATTGGATATTTTCCTAAGTTTTAAACTTTTGTCTAATTTAGTCCAGGGTAACTGTTTGTTTGCTTCTTTTTCTTTATCTAAAAAAGCATCTAAGTCGGTTAAATTTTCAGTACTATTTGGAATAGGATTATCTGATTTTTGATTTAAAAGCATGCTTTGGTATTGAATATTTTTAAGTTCGTTACACGTGTTATCTTTTTTACCAGTGTCCTCTTTTATGTTCGATTCAGACATTTATATATATATATATAAAGAGATATTTCTAACTCATTGTTTGTGTAGTATAATATTATATTACTATAATATAATAAGTAATGTATAGTAGAAAGCAACGTAAAAGAAAGCAAGGAACACGACAAACACAAAAAAAACAACATGGTGGTAAGGAGAAAGCCAACCCTCTCACAGATGTAATTAAAAAGACGTTGGATGAAAATATTTTAACCATAAATATCTCGAATGCTTATACACATTTACCAAAACCAATGAAGAAAAATCCCGTAGTAATTGTTGCTTGTTTAAAACGTATAGATGAAAAGTATTTAGAAATGAAAAAACACCTATCTACAGAAACTCCAGATAAAATACTTGAGCAACGTAGAGAGGAGATTATATCCTTGTATCGTAATATACCGAAACCTGTTAAATTAGAAGATGATATCAATCATCTATTTATTAAATATGAACCGCACGTCATGGTGGATTCTAGTTTTCCAAAGGTGTTGCTTCGTAATAAAATTACATTAGAAACTGCATTAGAGCGGGATCCCAATGTATTTTATAAGTTACCGAAAGTATATCAACGAAAAATACTAAACGAGTATCCAAATATATTGTTAGAAAGTAGAAATAGATTAAATATTAACTTAAAAGGAAACATTCGCTTTGATCCTTCTTATTTTGGATTAGTAAGAAGAGTAGACGCGTATTCTTTAGGCAGTAGTATGATAGCATCCATTATAGCCTCTGGACTAATAGGTCCTATAGGAGCTAAATTTATACCAATATAATAATATTACGGTATAGTATAATGTCGGATATGAAAATGGACGATATCATGACCAAACATTTGCTCGATTTATTTGAAAAAAAGGATTTTAAAAAGACTTTTATTAAAAAGTTAAATGAGAACATAGACATTCCAATGATAAATGAAAAAACCGAAAAAAAAGTATTAGATAAGGTCTATGATGTGCTAGTAGATGCGTTAGAAACCGTTCTTCTCGATAAATAAAAGACTATCTATTCATTAGGAGGATAGATAGTTTTCTTTGTATTCATTTATAGTTTCTTGTAACAGTTTAAAATGTTCCAAGGTATGTCTAGCATATATATAACATAGACATGGTGCTTCTGAACCACGATAGTTAGACCAATCCGGACTGTTGTCTCTCATAATTATCATATGTTCTTTTATTTTATCATCTATTTGGGTTTGAAGTTCAATAATATAGTACAGTTTACATTCTCGTATGAGCAATGTAAACCGAGATTCAGTAAGATAACTATCTATTTCGTTCCATACATCTATAGGCAACAGACTAGAAAGTCGTTTTTCTGGATCGGGGTGTATTCTCCATAGATTGGTGCGTAGTTTTAATAGAAACTCGGGATATAGTTTACAATACTCGTTTAAGGTAGTTAGAATTTGTTTAGAAGAGGGTAGTTTTTTAATAATGTCGTCGTAGTTTAAAGAAACCCATACTTTAGGGGTGTATGTATATTGAGCAAAATGAATAATATCTTCCATGATCGTTTATGTATCCATTTTTTTAATATGTAGTTGTTTAGTATATTTAAATTTTTCTAACTCTGTATTGCGTCTCTTAAGATTACATTCTAAGCAGGAAATAACCACATTATTGCTATTATGACCCATCGTATTGTCTATACGATCTAGCGTCCATTGATTTGCTTGTTTACATTCTTTATAAAATAGCATTAGTTGCTGTTCACAATAAAGACATTTTAATTTACATTCTACTAAACGTTGAACGGTAGTATCCATGGGTATAAAATGATGTTTACTGTAAATAAGGTGTTTACTGTCTTGTTGTTTATATCCCTGTAGTTTTTTAGTAATGGATTGTTTTAATGTATTTTTTTCCTTAAAGTTTTCATTAAGATATAGTTGAAATAGCATAGTAGATTGGTTATTAACGTCATAATAATACTCTTCTAGGGTATTGGTTTGTTTTTGTGGTTTAGGTTCTTTTAGAAGTATCCGTTTCATAACTATAGTATAGAGAAAGGATTTTTTTTAAATAATATAAAGAGTTTTCTATAGTTTGGTGTATATGTCGAGTTCCCTAGATAAAGTAGTGTTGTATATTAAACAAAAAGCAAAAAGCGACGAAATGAATAATAAAAAAATGGGTCCTACCTTAGATCCATTGGTATCTCCATTGATGATGCTTCAATCTTCAGCCGTGACAGTATTAGAAATTGGAGTGCATACCATTAAACCTATCATTGAAAAAAATGACTATATCAATTCCAGTGTAGGAATGTGTGTAGATATTTATTTGCGTCTTGCATTAATCATTATGTTTTTAGTAACCTTTCTAGAAAATTGCATTAGCCCTAGTAATAAGGAGTTGTTAGCCTCTAGTTTTCGGAGTAATAAAAGTAAATTAGGTACAGTATGGTTGTGTCTAGTAGATACGCTTTATAAAACTCGAGAAGAGGAAATAGAAGCGTATTTAAAAGAGCAAGAGCAAGCACAGCAGCAAGAGCAAGCACAGCAGCAAGAGCAAGCACAGCAGCAAGAGCAAGCACAGCAGCAAGCAGATGATCAATTAAATCGTAACTATAAATAAAATCTGAATAATACATATAATGTTAAAATTATTTGTAGAAGCGGTAGTAGTGGGAGTAATGGTAGTCGTAGTAGGTTCAGGAGTAGGATTTGTAGTAGGGATGATGAATTCCATGGATTTACCAAAGGTGTGTAAAAAGTGGAATAAAAACCATGTCATGGAAATTTCCTTGTTTTTCACCGGATTTGTCACACATTTGTTGTGTGAATTTTCTGGTGTAAACAAGTGGTACACGAAGAATGGTTATGCAGTCAAAAATTGATTTAAACATATGATAATATATCGTTATATATCATCATGTCAAGTTTTACCGTTCCTTCACATTTAACTTTGTATGTTTATGTAGAGGATAACACATTTCGTAAAGTATATATGGATGCAGCAAACAAGCATAATGATAAGGTATGCAATACGTCTTATCCGGATGCCGGATTTGATTTGTTTCTACCGTTTCGTATTTCAGCAAAAGATAACATTCTATTGGACTATGATGTTTCCGCGAAGCCATTCCTCCCGGATGGTTTTTGTGATATGAAAGTAAAAGCGGCCATGTATGAGGGTGTTCAGCCCGTTGGGTATTACATGTATCCCCGTTCTTCTATAAGTAAAACCCCATTGCGTTTGGCGAACAGTATTGGAATTATAGATAGTGGTTACCGTGGTAATCTAGGCGCGAAATTTGATGTAAAACCAGGTTGTGTCGAAGAATGGGTGAGTAATGAGTATCATAGGTTGTTGCAAATTTGTTCGGGGACATTGAAACCGTTTCGTGTGGTTATCGTAGACAGCGTTGAACAGTTAAATAAATATGGTGATACGGAGCGTGGCGAAGGAGGATTTGGATCAACTGGTAAATAATAGTATAAAAAAATAGTATTAGTAGTAATACATAATGGAAAATATAGTATGGTTTAAGGATTGTTCTCATAAAGATAAGTTACTAGTGGGAGGTAAAAATGCTTCATTAGGCGAATTAAAAGCACTTTCAGAAAGTATGGATATGCATGTAGGTGATGGGTTTGCCATAACGACAAAAGTCTATGATGAATTCTGTAAGTATAATAATGTGGAAGAAACAATAGATACAGAGTTAAAAGGATTACGTGTAGATGATATAGACGGAATCAACAAAGCATCAGAAGCGATTAAAGATACTTTTTCAAAGGGTACGTGTCCTTTATCTTTGATAGATGAAATTCGTGAAAATTATTTTAAGTTAAATGAGATGTATGGTGGTCAAATTGAAGTTGCCGTAAGATCCTCGGCGATTGCCGAAGATATGCCCCAGGCGTCTTTTGCGGGTCAACAAGATACTTTTTTAAATATTCCAAATGTAGTAAAATTGTTGGATGCGGTTATATTGTGTTTTGCATCGTTGTACAATCCTCGTGCCATATCCTATCGTATGACGCATGGTATAGATAAAAAGGATGTAAAATTGTCGATAGGTGTTCAGCAGATGATTCGATCGGATTTGGGGTCGGCGGGTGTTGCTTTTTCCTTGGATCCAAATCAAGGATATACAAAAGCGATAGTGATTAACAGTGCGTTTGGGTTAGGTGAATTAGTGGTAAGTGGAGGAATTAAACCGGATGAGTATATTCTAGATAAGCGTGTACTTTATACAGCAGTAAATCCTATAATAGGTAAAACAATAGGACATAAGACAAGTAAAATGATATACAATATAGAAGGAGGTGTCTACGAGGTAAATACGCGTGAAGAAGAACAAAAAGTGTATTCGTTAACGGATATGCAAGCCATTGCCTTAAGTAAGTATGTATATCAATTGGAAAAGCATTACAGTAGTTTGTATGATAAACCAATATCGATAGATGTGGAATGGGCGTTGGATGGATTAAATGAAAAACTTTATATTATACAAGCGAGACCTGAAACCGTTCATTCGCAGTGCAATCTCCATAAGATGCAGCAATATGCCTTGCAGGATATCCCACCCGCGCCATTGCTAACGGGAGTAGCAGTAGGTAGTCAAATTAGTACGGGTAAAGTGTGTATATTAGAGTCGATGGATCAATATACTTTATTTAAGGAGGGAGATGTATTGGTAACGGACATGACGACACCAGACTGGGAACCTATCATGAAAAAATCTAGTGGTATAATTACGAATAAAGGCGGTAAAACATGTCATGCGGCAATCGTAGCGAGAGAGTTAGGTGTAAATGCGTGTGTAGGATCACAAGTAGCTACCACTACATTTACGCAAGGTCAACCGATAACCATATCGTGTGCTGACGGTGATACGGCTAAAGTGTATGAAGGTAAGTTATCTTATGTAGTACATTCCACGGAGGTGGATATAACAAAAGACACACCCGTAGACTTGATGTTGAATGTAGGTTCACCGGAAAATTGTTTTAAAGCCTCCATGTTGCCGCATAAAGGAGTAGGGTTAACGCGTATTGAGTTTATCATCAATGAATATATTCAGGTTCATCCTTTAGCGTTGTGTGATTATCCAAATGTTGCGAGTAACTTGTATACTACTATTGCCGATATAGTGGGAAATAAAACGGGTGAATCGTATTTTATACAACAATTATCGCGTGGCGTTGGAAAGATAGCGAGTGCTTTTTATCCGGAACCAATCATAGTGCGTTTGTCGGATTTCAAGAGTAATGAATATCGTAATTTACTAGGGGGTGATGTATATGAACCAAATGAAGAAAATCCCATGATAGGTTGGCGTGGGGCATCTCGTTACTATTCGTCGGAGTATGATAGAGCGTTTCAATTGGAATGCAAAGCATTAGCGTATGCGCGTGATATCATGAAAATGGATAACATCGTAGTCATGATACCTTTTTGTCGTTCCCCAGAAGAATGTAGTAAAGTCTTAGAGTGCATGGCGAAATATGGATTAGAGCGTGGTGTGAAGGGATTAAAGGTTTATTTAATGTGTGAAATACCAAGTAATGTAATAGAAGCAGATCGTTTTGCTCCTTACATAGACGGAGTATCTATAGGAGGCAATGATTTGTTGCAATTAACATTAGGAATAGATAGAGACAGTGAAAAATTACAGAGCATGACCGACCACACCAATGTAAGTTATCGTAGGATGATAAAAAAAGCGATAGAGGACTACTCGGCGAGAGGAGTAAAGGTAGGGTTTTGTGGACAGCAACCCTCGGATAGTGAGGAATTTTGTGCATTTTTGGTGGATAGTGGCATAGATACGATTAGTTTAACCCCAGATTCCTTGTTATCGGTACGTAAGTATTTGGAAAATAAAGTTATTTAAAAAATTAAAATAGTATACTACACTAAGTAAATGCGTAGAAGAAATGCCGTAATTCAGCCTCAACCGTTATCGTGTGTTTCGCATCACGTACGTAAAAAAAGACCACGAGTTTCGTTATGGAAAATACTGTACAGTAATTTTCGTCCTAGTTATTCTAAAAGGATAGTTCCTATTTCTATGCATTAAAAATAAAGACTCATACCATTGGTTTTATGAGAAAATCCTTGTTTTTCGTAAACAGGTTTCATTTGATCGGTACAGTTTAAAATACATTTATAGCATTGATAGTGTTTAGCAATAGTAATAGCGTGTTGTATTAGTTGTTTGGAATATCCTTTTCCTCGGTGTTCTTTATCGACGACTACATCTTCAATGTGTCCTACTTTTCCACCGTGATGTATGATTTTTTGTTCAATGAATAATGTAATCATACCAATTGGTTTATCCTGTAAAGTAAGTACAAAAATAAAATGATTGTTTCCTAATTGAGAGATAATATCTAAATAATCTTGTTTTTGTATCATGGGAGCTTTTGTTAATTGTTGCAATAGTTTTATAATATCTTTGTAAGATACCGTAACTCTTTTAATATCATCAATAGCAAGTAGTTGCGGAGAGGAAGTCTGAACCATATATTCCATAGTATATATATGGCAACGATAAAATGGAGTACTGGTGAAACGTATCAACAAAGTTATAGAAAAGTAAAACCAGAAGTAAAACCAGAAGTAAAACCAGAAGTAAAACCAGAAGTAAAACCAGAAAAACCTCAACATGTAAGTATGCATGAGGAAACTATGCATGAGGTGGGCAGACAATTTGTCTTTAAAGACAGTTATAAAGAAGAAGTATTGCATCGTATAGGCGAGCGTGAGCAAATACAGCAATGTTGCATTAATCCATTTGTAGGAGATAATTTTATAAAAGATTTAGCAGTGCAAGAGGAATATTTAAAACCTAGAAATTCTCATTATTCTAAATAATATTATATAATAGTATATATAATGGTGAATACGAAAAAATCTAATAAATATAAGAGACAAGGAGGACGAAAAACTAGAAAGAATTCTACCGGAATTCAAGGTATAAATAAATCTTTAAAAGGTATTGTTAAAAAACTAACAGGAAAACCATTTAGAGGAACTATAGGTGTGGTAAGTAAAACAGTCATAAATACGTCTACACCCTTTATAGGTAAAATACCAATAGCAGGTAATTTAATGGTGTATTTGTTTAAAAAAAGCAATAAAGCATTATACATCGTGCTAACTACCGCCGATAACATGGTTGATTCTGGAGGGAATGTCATCACAAGTGCCATGGATGGTGCAACGGATTTAACTGTGTTAGTATTAAATTTAGGAAAAAAATAACCAATTATTCATTATAACTACTTAAAGTAGTGATAATGAGTTATGATATATAATGTCTAGTTTATACGCGACACAAAATAATTTATTATTAAATACGTTAAATGAATTTTATCAAAAAGAAGACAACATAGATAAGATGTTATCTATTATTAACGGTCAATCTAAAATATCATTACGATTGGTAGATTGGTTTGTAACCAATTACTCGAAAAAGCATTTTGTAATATATAGTTTAAATGATAGTCGTTTTAAGGTATATGATGATTATAAGTTAAAGTTGCGTGCTTATTCAAAAAAGCGCTTTGATCCTTTTTGTAGGTGGGATCGTATTTCTATACCTTATAAAAACACTTCTCGTATTCAGACCACCATAGGACAATTAAATTTTTTCAAGTGGGCATTAGAAAATAAAATAGTAGAGTACATTGAAAATCATTATGAAGCCATAGAATTGGATATGAATTCTCGTAACAGCAGTTCAAAAAAAAACAAGCAGGATGCAAGTGATAGTAAAACCCGTAAACGGCGGGAAGAATTGTCAATCTCGGCTACAAAGTCTATTAAAAAGGAAACCGTGGAAATAGTAGTTAAGTTTGATTAATAATTAATATATAATAACGTATGCCGAAACTAGTTCCTTCGAACTATAGGCAAGACAACGTGAATATTTGTATATTAATACCGGGATTTATTAAAAGGAAGGTATAGAAATAGTGGTTATGTTTGATAGGTAGGATAGTCCTTAAAACAAACTATATCTGTAATATCACAACGCACTGATTCTTCTTCATGGTCTACCTTAACAGTTTCCTCGCCCTCCTCTTCGCCCTTTTCTTCGCCCTCCTCTTCGCCCTCCTCTTTGCCCTTTTCTTCGTCCTTTTCTTCGTCCTTTTCTATGT
>MDSY01109152.1_pt1 | contig 14859 bp, 9 predicted proteins | sample 811131 | NCBI WGS metagenome assembly MDSY01 (sample SAMN05326643, study PRJNA326480) | marine metagenome | isolation source: seawater | place: Atlantic Ocean: South West | collected 2010 | reverse complement strand
CTCTTCGAATCCCAGATCCAACAATCGATCGGCTTCGTCAAGGACTAGGTATCTGAGTAAGTCTGCTTTCAACGCTTCGGTGCTTCTCATGTGATCCAACAGCCTGCCAGGAGTCGCAATTAGCAAACTCACCCCCTTCCTCAGTCGCGCTTTTTCCTTCTGTTTATTTTCCCCGCCCACCACGGATGAACAATTGATCCAATGAAACGCTTTGCCCGCGATTTCGACGCAGGATTGAAGAACTTGCGCGGCGAGCTCGCGCGTCGGGACCATCACTAACGCGCGTACACCCTCTTCTCTTTGAATTCGGGGGGTCATGCCCCCTAACATCGCTAACAGCGGACACACGTACGCAAGCGTCTTGCCGCTCCCCGTCTCCGCCCTTATCAGCACGTCTTCACCGTTCAGGATGAGCGGGATCGATTTACTTTGCACCCTTGTCGGGTTGTGAAAGTTCAGCTGCTGATTGCGCAGCCGGTTTATCAAACGGTCGGGTAAACCGATACCCTCCCAGGTTGAACTATCGGTGCCGAACACGCGGGAAGATGCTAACGCGCTTAGAGGTTTTTCATTTGTTGTGCCTTCGCCACCTTCTTCCATCTCCGTGGGCATCATCGCCTTGCGCATCAAACTCGCCCAGTCCCCGGGCTTGAACTCGCCTTCGCCTTCATCGTCATCATCTAGGCGCGACGCAACCTCTACTGCGGTGGATATGCCTCGGCCGCCTCTACCACATCTACCGCCGCGACCACCAGAAGACCCTTTCCCTCCCCTGCCGCCTCGGCCGGCAGTCGATACGCCCCTTCCGCCGTGTCCTCGACCGCCGGTGTCTCGAGCGGAGGTGTCATTAGCCGCCGCCGCCGCCGAGTCGCTTGGATCCGCGTCGGCGGGTGTCCAGTCCTTCGGTGCCGCACCTCGTCCGCCTGATCCACCGCGACCGCTGCTTCCCGCGCCAAGGTCGCCTCTGCCGCCGCCTCTGCCTCTGCGTTCAGCATCCTTTGAAGCTGAGCCCACCATGTCTTTCCGCTTCCCCGCCCACCCGCGGTGCCGGCCTTTGCGTTCCGGTTTCAACACAGTCCTTCTCCGAGGGTTGCCCTTTCGCACGCGGGGCTCGTCATCTCCGTCATCACCGCCGGCGAGGTTAAGCACGAAGCCCCTGTCGTCGTCGTCACCCATCACCGGCCGCAACGCGACACGCGCGTGTGGTGAGGAGTTGCGTAGGAAAGGGTCGAGGCCTGTCGTTCCACTAAGATTTCGACTCGCACGCTTTCCGTAAGCTCTCCAAAAAAGTAGAAATAAACGACACGTCATCACCACAACCACACCCACTCCCCCCTGCGCCGCATCTGCACATTTCAATAGATGTTCGCCGTGACCACCCAAGTCTCTATCCGCGCGCCGAGTGTTCGCAAGACGCGTACCGGACCCGTCGCGTCCGTTGCGAAGCCCCCGACCACGGTCTCCGCGGAAAAGCCATCGAAAACGAAAACGTCACAAATGGTCACTGCGTTCGCCGCTGTGGTGGCGACCGGTGTGCTGTCCATGACCGCCCCCGCGCTCGCGAACGACCACTACGCCAACGACTGTGACCCTATTTGCCACGTCCTGGATGACGGCGCAGCGAAATCGCATAAGCAAGAGGAGGATATGAAGAAATCGGGGCCGGACATGGGTTCGCTGATGGAGCAACTCCAGGCGCAGAGAAAAGCGGAGGAAGCGGCGGCGAAGGGTGGGAAAAAGTAGCTTTAGACTAAAAGGACATACCCTTGTAATTAGGTAAGGACACTTTCTTATGGCGGACATGCACTGTTACGAGTATACTTTATCACACACCTACACACCTCTACGTAAACCCTAGGGCTTCTTGCAGGAACGATGAGATGCGTTGCTCAAGCGTTCTTCTCGCGTTGTGGCCCCGTAGAACGTGCCGCTCCTTTGGAAATACCAAAAGCTCGTAAGATTTATCTTTTAGATTGGGTGATGATGCCGTATCACCCCTTTCGTCTTGCGCTCCATCAGTCACCTCCATACCCCCATGTTTCTCACTCCCCAACCTCACCGCATCCAGGGCATCCAGCGCCCCCACCAACCGCTTGGTGTGTGAAAGGTGCACGTTCTCGTCGCTCGCGCCGTGCGCCAGGAGCAAGCGAGGGAAGTTAGTACTCGAGAAGGACATACTCGAGTTCTCAGTACTCTTAGTACTCCCGTTATTTTGTTCCCTGTACTCCCGCATCATCGCCTCCACCATGTTCACCAATGAACTGACCGAGTACCTCTGTGCATTCCCTTGTTCACCCCCCAGCACCCCCAAGTACCGCTCGCTGTAGTGCGTGACGTACTTGGCCCAGTCCGTGACTGGCGCCCCAGCGGCGGCGGCGCAAAAAACCTCCGGCTTCCGAAGCAAGCACGACACTGCCAAGAAACCCCCGTACGACCACCCAACCACTGCTACCCTCTTCGGATCCACCCACCCCTTTTTCACGAGCCACTCCACACCACAAATCTGGTCCGCAACCTCAACCTCCCCAAGTGCCTGTTCAGTTCTCAAAACGTTTTCAAACCCTTTACCCCGATTAGCGCTCCCCCTGTTATCCAGCTTCAGCGTCATCACGCCCTTTTCCCGCAACGTCTGCGCCCGCGCGTCGCTGGTGAGCCGCCACGAGTTCACCACGGTTTGCGTGTTGGGCCCGCCGTACACAGCCACGATTAGCGGATACGGAGGCTTGCCTGCGGTCTTCTCGTCAGGGACGTACACGGCGCCGTGAAGGGTCGTTTTATTATCACCCGCTAACAGCGAAATAAAACTCGGAGCCTTGTACGCGCTGCAGGTTTGCTTGTACAACGCCGTTGTCGCACACAACACGTCCGTCACGTTTTGACAACTTTGTTTCAAGTGCAGGGGTTTTCCGTGTTCGCTGCTCTTGGTTGTTCCGGGGGTATCATCCTCAGAGGTCGGGTTGTTCACGTTGTTGTTCGCGTCCGGTAGCACGACGGACATGCTTTTGACCAACACCAAGCTCGCCTCCGGGGGGGTTTTCAAGTTGTCGAACACATCTACAAACTTGGAGTAGTCGTGCGACAGCGCCACGGCGTGTACGCCGGGTTTTTGCGTAAGCCGGGTCAACTCAAACGCGGTGTTGTTATCGCTGCTGGAATCGTCGGTATCGCTGTTGTCGTTTTGCACCAAGTTTTCATGACCTCCGGATGTGTACAAACGACACCGGTACATGTGTCGCTCCAGCGGGCTCACTTCGTTCGCGGCGAAGTACACGAACCCGTTTTTCTCGTCAATGCCCATCACGCTGTTGACGCACCAGTTGCCGAACGTGAGCCGGCGGACGGGGCGAGTATTTTTGGTTTTGGTTTTTGCATCACCCACTTCTCCTTTCCTGGGCACTAAATACAGGTGATTGAACCCATGGCGCTCGGAGACGCACACCGCGTCGCCTTTGTGCCACTTGCCGCTTGGATCAGAACTTCGAAGAATCACAGGGGGGTCAGAGATGTTCACCCATGAATCTGTGGATGCCGTCTCGACGTTCACCGGCGAATCTACGCTTCGCTCGCCGGTGTTCGGGTCGAAGAGAATCGAAGAAATTTGCGTTTGTTGGCGGTTCTGCACTTGCGTTAAGAGTTCAAATGGGTACTTTGAGTTTGATTGAGTTGGAGCATCCGCACTATTAGCACTATTAGCACTCATAACCCACGTCACGGAACACAGGTATTCCTCGTCATCGCCTGGAGAGTTAGGCGTTCCACGAGCAGAACTGCCGCAGTCCAAATCCAACCAAGTCACGGTGAACGTCTCAGGGTTTGACGAGTTGAAAATTTCAAATAATTTTGAGGATGACGAGTCGTCAGTTTTTGTGACGCGCGACACATCCACCACCCCCAATGTAACCCGCGCGTTTTCCTCACCCGCGAACGGGTACGAGTGCTTCTCTAGCCTGGGGTTATTCCGGTCCGGGTTTTCGTTAGGGTTTTCGTTAGGATTTCCAGATTGCACGTCCACGAGCGAAACAGTTCTGCTGTCCACCCTGGTGAAGGCTATTTTCCGAGAATCTGGAGACCACCAAAGACCCCGGTCTCGTCCCATCTCCTCCGCCGCGACGAACTCGGCGAGGCCGTGCGTGACAAAAGGTCGGCCACTCGCGCCGTGCGTTATGCGAATCGAGGGGGGGACTGAACTGTGGGAGGAGTTGTCGACGTCTGAAACCTGATTTGCAGTTTGTTGAGACATAGATGTGCCTTCACTCACCCGCGTAAGTGCGAGGTATATTTCGCTATCCCGCACGAACGCGACGCAGTTCCCATCGGGTGAGATCGCCACGTCAAGCGCGGGGTGGGTTTTCGTGGAGCGCACGACACATCTTGGAGGCGAAACACGCGTTTCAGTGCGTTGGCGAGGAGAAGCACCAGACTGTTTGCCCACACGTTCCGTCGCGTTCTCGTTTCCAAAATCATCAAAATAAATGGTCTCGACGTCCACCACGTACGCGGCTTCCGGTTGCGGGACCAATATACGATTTGGGTTTATCGCGTTCGCCGCCCACTCGTACCGTGTAACACCCATGCCTGCGTTAGTTAAATTTTTCACGGACGACTCGCCGCACAGCTGTGTGCTGCTTGGGTCGAAACACGCGTGCCGAGTGCCATTACTTACATCCATCACAAACAACATCCATGAGGTCCAGTTTTGGTCCCCGTCGCCGTTCGGAAGGTGCGCGTGTAAATATGCTATGTGCGTGTCATCTGGGGAGAACTCGAACCCGCCAAGGTCAAGCGCTCCAGGTGGAGGGCCCAACACGTCATCAAGGGTTAGGGATGAGAAAACGCCGTTAGCGGTGGTGTCGTTGTCATCAACTCGCGTCGAGATTCCATCGGAACGTTCATCACCTATTGCAACTAAGGTTGAGGGAGGAGTTGGGTTCCAAGCATGTCCCGCGGATCTAACTCCATCCTCCACGCCTGGGTCATTCTCTTCGTGTTGACCTCCCCCGGTCCCCATGTCAACGTCGGCGCGTGTACCACTGCCCCTGCTTCCGTGCTTCGCGTAGTGCGTGATTTTAGATGTCTCGGAACTGCCGAGACTGGAAAGTGCGAACCTGCCCGTGACGTGGCACTCAGGCAACAAGTGTGCGGTCCCTATCTACGGTGCGGCTTCACTCCACCCTCATTCGCACACGCGCGTATTGTGCACGATGGCGCACGCGATTGCTTCTTTCGCCTCCACTCGTTTCGCTCCCAAAGGTGTCACGATTCATCGAGTCGGACGAGTGACCGGTGCTCCCCGCCGACTGACGATCGTCCATGGCAAGAAAGGCGCCTGGGCCAAGGAGTTCGATCCCGAGTACGACGATGGAAAAACCCCCGTCGAGGTGGACGATGGAAGCGATTGGCCCGGTCTAGACAGTACGTGTAACTCTTACGCGTTCACTGTATACATATAGCTCTCTTGAAGTCTATGGCATCCTCCAGACATACCAACCGGACACTTCACCCACCGACACCCCTCTTATCCATGTCTAATGGCTAATTTTCTCCCCCACTCTGACCGCAGAGAACAAAGAGAAGGACCCCGCGACGTACAACATTCTTGTAAAGAAGACCGGCCCGCTGAACGTAACGTGGAATGGTGTCGGGATGTTACAGGTCCCCAAGGGCGCGACTGACAAGGAATCCAACAACGTGGCGAAGACGGTGTTGCTTCAGCGCAAGGAAGTTTTGGAAAAAGAGGTGAAACGACTTTACCCGAAGATGACGGGCAAAAAGGATTTCGTCATCCAGATGTTCGAAGATCCGTACGCAGACCCGGTGGATATGGAGCAAACCGTGCCGGACAGGATGGAAGCCGTCCCGGCGGAGATTGTGTGGATGAAAAAGGGGAAGAGGTACCCGTTTTAGGAGTGTAGGAGTGGATTGGATTTGGTGTGACGACAAAAAAGTATTTACTCGATTATGATTATGACTACTCATACTACTGTACTTCTATTACCTTTCAAGACAGGTATTCCGCTCTTTCGCGAATCGCGAGGTCTTTCTGTCGCTGCGCGTATTTGTTCTTCTCGCGCATGGCTATTTTTTCAAGGTGCGCGGAGGAGACGCCCGCGGCTCTGATTGAGATGCCGGTACCGGTTGTTTTACCAATGGAGACGTCGTCGATGGCTTCGTTTGCATTTTCGTCCCGCCCCCCTCTCGGCGGTTGCTTCGGCCTTCCATCACGCGCCCCTCTTGCGTACGGGTCGAACTCGATGTACTCGCCCCTGGACGCGGCGGCTTGTTCCCACGCCCGGCGGTCACGTTCCAATCGGGTGATGAAATCGGACTCGGCTTCTTTCAACTTTGCGCGAAGCTCTTTTGTTTCGCTCAAGTTTCGATCGTTTTCAAATTTCACCCTCTTGTTCTCCACCTCCAGGAACGAAAGTTGACTGGAAAGCTTGGCGTTCTCTTTTCGAGTCCTTTCAAGGTCATGTTCCAGTATTGCTACACTCTCGTGTACGGGCTTCTGTTCTGTTACCATCTTCTTGTAATCCTTCGCCGCGCGCTTTAGCGCGTCTTCTAAAGTTTGAATTCGCAGCTTTTGCTTTTCAACAATCGATTCGTGTTCCAACTCCAGTTTTTGCACCGTAGCTTCATACGTCGTTCGTTCGGACTCGTACAGCTTCCGGGCGTTGACCAAAGCGGTCTTGTACTTGTTCGTTTCATTCCGTTCGGTTTGTTGTCGCGTTAACAACTCCTCAACCTGCACCTTGTACGCCTGTTTTTTTACCCGTTTCTTCTCAAGCGCTTCAGCTAAATTGGATAAACTCGTGGCTTGCGCCGCCGCGATTGACGCTTCGCGTTCGTGTTCGTCAAAGTGTTCTTTTATCGCGTCCTGAACCTTTAAATCGCTCTCGCGTTGCACCTGCGCGATAACATTTTCGCAGTCACTAGCAGTAGCCTTCGCAATATCCACCGCCTGTTTCAGTTTAGCAGCTAATTCAAACGCTTGCGCCTTGTGCAGGCGTTTCTTTTCGCGTTTTTTGTCAAGTTGCTGTTTGAAGTAACTAACCTCAGCGGTGAGCTTCGCGTTTTTTGACTCAGCTTCGCTAGTGCTCGCCCTAATCTCAGCTCTGTGCTTCTCTTCGCTGCTCTCTTTCGCCGCGATCACTCGGTTCAAATCAACCTCAAGACTGGCTAATCGATTAATCGCGGCTCGGGACCGCGCGAGCTCCACCTCGGCATTGGCGTGCTTGGCTTCGGCTTCGGAGCGTCTCGTCTCGGCGTCCTCGCGCAACTGCCGCAGTTTTTCCTTATCGATTTCACCCAGCTGAACCTCCGCGACTAGGTTACTAATCCGCCGCTTCAACTCGAAAAGCTCCTCGTGGTTGGTCGATAAATGTTGAGAGTCACCTTGAGTGGAAGGCATCTGGTATTTGGACAGGGCCTGTTTTGCCAGCGAAGCGTTCGCGTCTGATTCATTCACGCTTTCAACCTTCTCCCGTTCATTTTTCATCACCAGTCTCCTTTTAAGCTCGTCGTTTTCGCGTTCAAACTCCCTTTCCCTTCTTCCCGCCAGGTCCAAATCGAGTTCATTAACGCGTCTCGATGCATCACTCGCATCTAAATGAGCCTTAGCCGCGGCGAGTTCGCGTAACAACTGAGATGGGTCGCGGGCGTCTTCGTCGATTGTTTCTTTTTCAGGTAAAGTTTCTGTTTTTTTCTCTGTTTTCGTTTTCGTTTTCGTCTTCGCCTCCGCCCCCTGCCTCTCCAGCTCCTCGAACCTCGCCTCCGCCGCCGCCGCCGCCGCCTCCGCCTCCGCATTCTTCATAAGGCGCATCTCATCCTGCGCCGCGCTGATGGAGGCGACCGCCTCCGCGTCTGCGGCTAAATCAGCCAGCGCGGCTTTCACCGCGGGGGACACTTCAAGAGACTTTGTGGATTTTTTATTCCTGCCCTCGGACGACGTGGTGGATGTGGGGGTGCCACGCGACCGTTCGGAACGCTCCCTTCGCTCACTTTTGTCCTCCGACGACGTTTTTGTTTTCGATTTCGAATAAAGTGGAACTCCGCGCTCGTTCGCTTCACCGCTGACGTCCTCATTTCGCGACACATTCGGCACCACAGATTTTGATTCTCGTCTCGATTCGCCCTCAGAAGTGTCCCTCCGCTCCTTAGTCTTGGAGGAGGTCTTGCTGGTCTTACTAGTTTTGGAAACCTTACTCGCTTTCGAGCCTTTCGACTCGCGACTCTGCACGCTCTTTTCGCTCATCGTGCCGACGCCGCGCGACGCAGAGTGGGGACAAGCGGAGCGGAAACATATTTCTCGGATGAGCCGTTGAAACCGTTGACCGCGCTTTTTCCGAGAGTGCTGTTTTATGACGAAAGATAATTATCATTTAGTGTACAACAATCGCGCTTTATACTGATACTACGGGCGCGATTCATCCAAAATTCTTCTCAACCGTCCCCTAGCCCCTTTCGTTCAAACTTCCAAGCCGAGAAAAGCTTGGCGACGATTCCTTCGATGTATTTGTAGAGCTCACGAACGAATCCTGACTCTTCAACTTTTCGCGCCGTAATTCCGCGCGCATCTTTTTTCGCACTGCTTTTTCCTCCGCCAAAAAAAACACCGCGGAGAAATTACTCCCAATAACAGTCACTGGCAGCGCAACCACGAGCACCCCAAAACACATCACGAACCCTCCGAAACACTTTCCGAGGACAGAGCCGGGGTTGGTGTCGCCGTACCCCACGGTGGTCATGGTCACAAACGTCCACCAGAAGCTCCGGGCGATTGAGTCGAACTGCGATTGGCGGTACAAAGTTACGCACGATGTCCACCGTTTGTACGGGTATTCGCACAGAAACACCACAGACGTGGCGTCGTGAGATACCGACTGCAACTCGCAAGGGTTGTTCTCGCCTGCCGCGTAGGTGATGGTCGTGTCCGTGTCGTTCAAAGCCTCTCCTGATGATAACCCAGGCTTACTCACTTCAGAAAACGCGTTGGGCTCGCCTCTCGAGGTATAGTCGACCGTCACGGAACAACTATACGCGTACGCGCTTTCCCAGTGCTGCGTAACTTCGTTCCACCGGCCTCTTTCGATGTAGTAAATCAGCGAGGAAAAAACCACAACGCCGATCGTGATGAGGAGCAGCAACATGTTCAGCGCCTTGACGCTTCGCACCATGGTTTCCGCAAACAGATCCATGGAATCTTTACTCGCGCGTAACAGTTTGAACAACCATGCAAGCCTCAAAACCCGAATCACCGCCAGCCCGGGAATCGCATCTGCGTCCCCGTTACTGAGCCACTCCGCGATTAAATCCACGTAAAATGGGAAAATCGCCAAGAAATCAACGACGTTCATAGGTTCCTTGGCGAATTTTTTTCGATCGGGCGACGCATAGAGACGCAGTCCCAACTCGACAGTGAAGCACAATATGCAAAATGCTTCTGAGACAAACCACACTGAGTTTTTCGAAAAAACTTCCCTGTATATCCCGTGCAGCGTCTGGGCGCAGTACATCGTGGTGCTGAACAGAATCAGCAGCAAAAACGAGGCGGCGATTACCGAGGCTAACAAGCTGGAAGATGGATCATCTAACGTGACCCAAATCTTTTCCCGCCGCGTCAGAAACGCCCATCGCGACGAGTCATAACTGTACCCCCCGCTCGCGGCTCGCTTTTCAGCCGCCATTCGTGACCGTAACGCCTGCGAATCTTTCAAGCTTTTGACTCTCTTCAAGAGATTGGCACCAATCACGCTCGGCATGGCTAACAGCGATGTGCTCTTTTTGCCTCGCAGCGCTCTAGGGGAACTCTCTACGGAACCACTCCCGATGGATTTATTGCTTCCGATTCGGCGCAGCGAGTTACCGCCCGTAGCAAGCGAGGATCTGTCCCCTTTCTCCCCTAGACTCGCCGTACCTCGTTTCCGCCGTTTGTTCTCCGCCTTCCGTTCGCTTACTTTCTCATCAAGCCGCATGAGCATCACATCGTACTGCTCGAAGTTTACTTGAATCGTGTCGCCCTCGCGCACGTCGTCGAGGGAAAAATTTTCATACGCCAACCGCAAGTGGGGGTCCCACAAACGGAACGCGCGTTTTGCGTCCTCCATGCACCCCATCGGGGCTTCCCTATCGAGAAGCTTAACACCTTCAATCTCTTCGTTCTGCGTGAACTCCTCCGTGAATGAACGGGTCAAGGAAGCATAGGTCCCGTCCCAATCAACAGGGACTCTTTCCGTCTTGCACGCAAGGTTGATCGACCGGAACCCGTGGTAGGACCCGGGGACGAACGGTCGTGAAACCTCGCTCTCATCGCGGAGCGACATCGCGTCACGACCGGTGGCGCACCACAGAACACCGCAGCCGCGCCCGGACACGCAAACCCGGCCGCGCGGTACTAGCCCGCGCGCCGATGGGACTGCCGTCAATCAAATTTACCCCGAGGGAACGCAACGAATAAAAAATGACTCACGGGCTTGCATCCAGATTTCATTAGACCGTCAAAATGACTCTTTGCCATTTAACTCAAGAAACTGCAGATTACTCGTCGTTTGGGTGATCGGTTTTCATGCTTTTTTCGCATTTTTCGTCTTGGCGATCCGGCGGCCGGCGAGGAGTGCCGTCGCCCCACCCTCTCGCGTCACTTCGAGTGACACTCGTGAACAGTGTCAGAGATCGTTCCTTGTCCTTGAAACACACGGCAGGCCGCGTGTACTTGAGGACGACTCTTCGGTACCGCAACCGAACCACGTCAACGTCGGCGCGGCGCTATCCATCTGCGACGTGGACGGCTTGACGTGAAAATATCATCGACGCTTCGTCGCCCGGCGTAGGTACCATGTCCGCGGCGATGCGCTGTACGGATGGCAGCACGCACGCCAGCGTTTCTAAACACGGTGTGATGAGCGCCTCTGCGACGCGCGGCGCGAGAGGAAGAGGCGTACGCGGACCCGTTTCAAGAGCCGCCTCACCCGCGTCTACGTCGGCGACCTGCGGGCTGATTTCCGCGCATGCCCGCAACTGCGGGGTCCGCGGAGTCGGTTCTTGGGCCACACCCTCTTTAGCACCGTCTCTCATCTCAGCACGACGAAATGCAATGTCGGGTCACCTGAACCAACGCGCTCGAACACACGCGATCGCGGAACCGGGCGAGTCCGTGGGGTCACACGATTCCGGAATTGATAGCCAAAACGTTGAGGACAAAGTCGGCGTGCTTCTTCTCAACCTCGGCGGCCCCGAGAAACTGGAGGACGTGCAACCTTTTTTGTACAACCTGTTCGCGGACCCTGACATTATTCGACTTCCGGCGGCGTTGGGTTGGTTACAGAGTCCGTTGGCGGCGTTGTTGAGTGCCAATCGCGCTCCAAAATCTAGAGAGGCTTACGCATCGATTGGCGGCGGCTCCCCGTTGCGCCGGATCACGGACGAGCAAGCCGACGCCATCGCACAAGCCATGTCACGAAAAGGTGAGCCAAACACAAAGGTGTACGTGGGTATGCGGTACTGGAAGCCGTTCACCGAGGATGCGGTGGAGGCGATCAAAGCTGACGGCATTACTAAATTAATAGTCCTGCCGCTGTACCCCCAGTTTTCAATCTCGACCTCGGGGTCGAGTTTGCGACTGCTGGAACAGATGTTCTCGGACGATGACTACCTTCAAGAGAAACTTCAGCACACCGTCATACCGAGCTGGTACCAGCGACCTGGGTACGTTAAGAGCATGGCGCATCTCATAAAAGGCGAGCTGAACAACAAGTCGCGAAATTTTCTATCAGACGACAAGCCTGTGATATTTTTCTCAGCGCACGGCGTCCCTGTTTCCTACGTCGAATCCGCCGGTGACCCGTACAAGGAAGAAATGGAGCGGTGCGTCGGGTTGATTGTGGATGAGCTAAAGGAAATCGGGGTGGATAACGAGCACGTGCTGGCGTATCAATCCAGAGTTGGGCCGGTGGAGTGGCTCAAGCCGTACACGGATGACGTGATCCGGGACATGGGCGAGAAGCAGGGCGTCAAGGCGATGGTCGCGGTGCCCGTGAGTTTCGTCAGCGAACACATCGAAACCCTGGAGGAGATCGACATGGAGTACCGTGAACTGGCGGAGGAGAGCGGTATTAAGCGGTGGGGGAGGGTGCCTGCCTTGGACACCGATCGGACGTTCATCGATGACCTAGCGGACGCGTGTTTGGAATCCCTCGCCGGCATGCGTGGCGAAAAAACAAACAACAATCCGGATGAAAAGTACGCCAGCGCGTACGACAAGGCGTCTGACAAAAAAACCTTCTCCGTATCTATGATCCCGCCGGTTCCGACGATGCCCGCGGGGTCCGGTGGCAGCGACGAAGTCCCTACAGTCGGGGATCTGCTCGGCGTGAAACCTGAGCCGTGGCGGTGGGGACCGTTGGAGTTTGCGTTCGTCGCGGTCTCCATTTTGCTGTCGACCATGCTGCTGATGGACACTGATACGGGCGCCGGGCTCAACGAAACCCTGTTCAAGTAATTTTGGTTTAATGAAACAGTATGAATTAAAGTACGCGACCGCATACATACACGACCTACCCCCCTAACTACCTAGAAATATTATTTTTCTGTTCCTCAACCTTCGCTCTGCGCAGATGTGGCTCCACGACTTGCGCTGCAAAGTCGACGCTTAGCCGGTTTGCGGTGAATTGAGCATCCTCACCAAGGGAGTGAAAACAAGTACACCACCTTGTATTGGCTTCGGCTTCAATATTTTGACCCTGACCTTCATCGCTGAAACATTTTAATAACTTAGCGCTCCACCCTTTCACTCCATTAAGCTTTTCATAGGAGGTTGTCTTATATTCCGCGAATGCGTCTTCAACCGTTTTCGAACCCACAGTGGTCAATATCTGCGGGCAGGTTTCAAGCACCAGCGCCACGCCGTTCTCGTCCAACAGCCACCCAACCTGATCAATAACAACATCAACATTCTGTGTGACGGTTTTTTTCAACGCCTCGATATCGCCTTTGAACGCGGTCAGTAACTCGGGGTGCTTACCAACCGCTCGGCTTACTTTTAGCCCGGGGACTTGGTCCAATCCTGACCTCAGCGCGACGACTCGGTTAGCAACAGAGTGCTTATCCGTGCACACGTCGAACAGGATTGAAGGTTGCTGGTGTAATATATGTGCCGCTTCACATCCAGGAATCAACTCTTTTAATGCTAGAATAGCGTACTGCACAGCTGTCGGATCCCGGTACAACTCGCCGTACGATGTTTTTTGCCACTTCGCCCCGAGAATTAACAACCGTTGCGTCATCACCTCCCCCGCGCCGTTTTGTTGCCAAACTTCGAACACCGAGTCTTCCCAGTCCTCTTCCATCGCCGCGAATGACGCACTTCTTTGCCGAATCCCATCAGCACCCCACACGCCGTACTGCCGCTCGTCGTCCTCCTTGGCTTGGATGTCGTATTTGGCGAAGTTGTCCATTTCCGAGAATTTAGGTACATGGGAACGGGCACGACCGAAGGAGTGGCTTGGCTTTTGTCGAAACAACAGGCGCGACGTGGACGACCGTGCGCGGCGCTTGGCGCAAAAGCCGGTGGTGGCCACCCCAGCGGGCGCCGCGAACGCCGCGGGCGTCGCCGTGACCATGGCGCCCGAGCGATTGCTTCGGCACTAAACAAACGACTCACTTTTTCTCAAGCTGAAAAAAGCTCTTCAAGTCATCTCCGGCAGCCGCCAGTCGGCCGCGCACGCCCACTGGGCAGGCACCCACTCCCAAGTATGGCGGCCCGAGTGGTGCGTGCTGCGCGCACGCTGACCGTTCACGTGCGCGCGCCGCGCACCAGGGTGTTCGGAGGCAGCGGCGTCGGCGTTTCGCGTTGGGTATCCGTCGCGCGGTGCTCGCCGCCGGCGCTCGCTTTTGTTTCGCCCCAGGCGTTCCGTCGAAAGGGCCTTGCCACCGAACAACTGTGCGTCACCCGAAGCGACCAAAGGGGCAGCGCACACATGCGTATGGCACGCGTGACCCCAAATTCTTGGCTCACCGGCGTGGCGTGTCGCGCGCTCTCGAACACACCTTCCGATGCGAATGATACAGACGACCAGGCGGCGTTTGATGACGAGGACTACGACTACAACGTAGAATCGTCCTACGACGAAGACGACGATGAGGATGACTTCGACGCCTCTAGCATCCCTTTCGCGTTCGCAAACGACTCTGGTGACAAAATCGGAGTTGATGTGTTGGTGGTGGACGAAAACGGCGGCCCCCCTGTGTCTGGGGATGAAATGCAGATTGAAACGCTGGCCAACGTCCTGGAACACGACGCGCGCTTCGTGATTCAAACGCTGTTGGAACTTTCAACTGGTACGAGTGATAGGAATGACACGAATGACATGGAGGATACGGAGGACACAAACCTTCTGAAGGAACTCGCCCTACGTGTATTCCCCGACGAACTGGACGTGACGTACGTAGAGCTGTCCGTCGCTTTGTGCACTGATTCCCACATCAAATCTCTCAACTCCGAATGGCGCGACAAAAACGCGGCGACGGATGTGCTGTCCTTCCCCGCAGAAACGTTCGGGGACGTCGTTGTGCTAGGGGACGTAGTCGTTTCGGTGGACACTGCGGTGAGGCAAGCCAGGGAGATGCGGCATGGGGTGTTACATGAACTAAGAGTGCTCCTGGTGCACGGCATCGTGCACCTTTTGGGGATGGACCACGAGCGGAGCGCAGCGGAAGCGGAACAAATGTCGCGAGTGGAAACGGCGCTGTTGAGGTTGTTGGTGCGACGTGAGATTGATGATTCTTCCAGTGACGCAACTATCCTGCACGGGCTGATCGCCTCCGCCGCGTCCGGCGAACGCGGCGAGACGTACTTCGGGGTTGGGG
>MDSY01134459.1_pt1 | contig 14862 bp, 21 predicted proteins | sample 811131 | NCBI WGS metagenome assembly MDSY01 (sample SAMN05326643, study PRJNA326480) | marine metagenome | isolation source: seawater | place: Atlantic Ocean: South West | collected 2010 | reverse complement strand
TTCACGAGAAAGTTTTATTCTCTTCTTTCTTATTGCCATATTTGGGCGCATGAGTCTAAATTTCATTGACACTAACCTGTTATACACTGAGAATTTATCGCGTTTTGTTTTTAACTACAACTAAACTTTTAATTTCGGGAGGGAAATTTAAGAAGTATTTTCTTCTAGCAGTAGAATCTTGTGCCGCAAAACGAGTTATTCCATTGATATTTTCTCCAGCTATGAGGGCGCGAATATAGTCCATGAAAGTGGCGTAGAAGGTTGTGCATACACCCCTGTTGTTATCTGCTTGTAAATTAGGACCACCGTAATATCTAACCACGAAGTTTGAACCCCATAAATCCTTAATGATTGGTACAACTTTTTGACGCATAGTTGTACCCCAAATGGAACTCTTGGAGGCCTGACCATGGGGGTCAAACACCCACATTCTAAATTCACTCGTGTGAACACCGGGATCAACTAAGACACTAATTGCGTGTGCCTTGTCCACATCACGTATACCAACCATGAAGAAGTGAATTTGCTTACCCACTGAAATTCTAGAAGATGTATTTGCCGCACCACGTCGGTTCAATATTTTTGATATATTCTTCAATATACCGTATTGATTAGTGGCAATAGTGTAGTCTAAGAAAGCTGAAACTACATTCGCGTTGTCAAATCTTTCTTGGGCTCTTTGCATATACCGTGGAATACCCGCATATCCACATCCCATACCTCCACCACCAATATTTATGTTGGGTAGATTGACTTGTCTCTTTCTGTACCCACGTGCTTGATTATTGTTACTGTTACTGTTACTATTAGCACTTTTACGCTTCTTCTTAGGAAGGGGAGGAGCGTTAGTCATGGTGACATTTCCATTTTTATTTTTGTTTGTCAAATTAAGTTTTTTCAATTCATTGGCGAGACTATCCACAATACCAGCTTGCCGATTTCTCATAAGTTGTCTAACTTCCCTCTTTCTTCCGGATTTCCAAGCTTTTTGTATTTTTCTCGCAGCTTCATTTCGAAAATTTCTAGTGAATGCGTTCATATTAGTTATAGTGGCTATGATTCGTTCCAATTCACGATCTTGTTTAGCTATCCTCTTTAAAAAATCACTTGACTGGGGCATCTTAACATATATAGAGAAAATTAAACATTTCTTTATAGATGACGTCTATAAATATAGAAGATATGATGAAGGAGATATATTCTGAACTGGGTCCTGGTTACAGTGAGAGAGTATATCACAATGCTGCCGAAGTGTATCTAAGGGAGAAAAGAGTTCCATATGAATCTGAGAGACATATATTGGTCAGGTTTAGGGGTCATGTAGTTGGACAATTGAGAGCTGATATTATCATAGATGACACTACAATAGTAGAACTAAAAGCTATTAGGGCTCTGACTGATGGGATGGAGTTACAAGCTCAAAAATATCTTGACTTGACAGGACTGAGGACGGCGTATCTGGTGAACTTCCCTCTTCAACCGGGTCGGGAAGTGGAAGTTCGAAAGATTGCATTAAAGTCATCAGAGGGAGAACTTTCCAAAGCGTTTGATAAAATGTACGAGCATCATCGTAATGTGTCTGCGGATTTAACACAGCTCCTTCCAACAGTTCGTGCACCAATTTTAGATGATGTTTAGCTTGATCTACACAATGTTGAACTGCTTGATCTTCATAGGTGCGATCTAGGTAAGAAAGTATATGTGGACGCGCATTTTCAATTTCGTAAAGTGCGAGAAGAAGTTGTTCGTCGTCAGTTGTCATTATTTATGTTTATAATTTATCCTTTAATCCTGGACTTAAGTGCGAAAAAGATAATCCAAGCCATAAGAACATCAACACTGTAATGTGCCCTCGTAGAAATTGTTGTGAGGGATGAAAGTATGGGGTAAATGGGGAACATACCATTATTCAAGAAGTATGAAGTGACTATGTTGAAGGTGGTGTGCCCAGAGAACATGTAATCGTTACAGTTGGAAAGTGGGCTACCCTCATTACATGGTTTAGACTTTGCACGGGGGAATTGGGTCACCACATTTGAGAGAGCCCTCATGAAATACATAGTTGTCAAGAAGGATATGTACCCATTTTGATTAATCTTGTTCCAATTAAGAACCAAGAGAACAAGTGGTACAATCAACGTCACATCATGAAGTACTTCATACTTGGTAAGGTCTGGTAACACATCAAATCCAACATCTCTAATTTTTCCACCAAAACCCTCACCCCTTACCCTAGATATGAATCTCCCAACAAGAGTGTTTAACAAAAGTGCTAATCCTAAGAGTAACCACATTAATATATTTCAATATTTTTTTTTGAAAAATCTTTTTTAGAAGATAAAGATCTTTATCTACATCAACTTTTTCTTAACCCAATCTCTGTCCTCTTTAAAAATTTTGGAAAGTTTCGGATCCTTGTTTTTAAAAAGAATCACGAGTGCATGAAGTCTTCGAAATAAACGTAATGGTGATTCACCTGAACGGAAAACCCGCATCAACGCGCGATGTCTAGAAAGTTTGGTCTTTTTCTTAACATCTACGTATCCATGTTGACTGAGATACCCATTGGTACTAAGCATAAAAATCACTGCCATTTAGTATATAATATTATTTTTATAAAAATCTACAAGTCCTATACGACCTGGATTAGTAGTTTCTACAAAAGTAACTGTGCTAATTAAGTATTGTGTCCACCCCCCAAATCCCAATATAATAGCTGAAACGATGAGGAAGAGATCGCGTAGCATTTGGGTAGTACGTAGTAATCTCTTTTTTTGTTTCTCTCTTGCTTCTCTTTTACATTCGAAAGGAAGAACGGTATCATATATTATACGTTGTACATCTGAACAACACGGTGATGTACTTTGGAAAAATGCGAGACGAAAATCTTCAGATGGTGCCCATGTCGTCGTCATGGTGGAATGTTTCGGATCAACAGTGAAAGAACTTAGGTGCCAAATTTATACTGTGGGAATAAATTCCCATTTGAGGTCATGACAGATTTTCTTCCATATGACATCTTGTTGATACAGCTTTTCTTTTGATTTGAGGAGGGGGAAGTACTGTAAGTAATCATCCTCGGAGAGAAGTTCACAGAACTTGTAGAGTACATATGAGTAACTCAAAAAGTTTTTGCGTTCAGTCGGACAATTGTCATCAAAAGGTCGTTGAATATCCTTGAACATTAAACGTAGGCACTCCTCCAACTCCGAGGGCATGTTCGGTGGTTTAATACCGTTTAGTATGTTAGTAATGTATGGTACGTGTTCGTAGTATTTATTGAGACGAAGCTTCTTGAGAAGTCCCCTAATTTTCGCGTGGGTAATATCCTCTAGATTCTTAATTTTCATCTTCTTGAGTTCTGATCTAAGTTGTTCCATAACTTCAGGAGGTATAGTCGTGGTTTCCTGTGCCTGGAATTGAGATAACCACTCATTAAAGTGATTCTCTCTCTTGTATGAATAGTTTACGATCTTCTCAGATGTCTCTTGCTCTTCACGATAGGTAAGTTCTTCGTTTATATGGGCTGCAACAACTCTACCACAACCATCGCATATCAAATCACTTGTATTTTGAACGAGAATAATGTTACTATATTCACAGTGTGAACACATCTCAACCGTTCGCTCCACTGGTCTAGATATATTCTTATTCTCCACCTCAACTAGATAATCTGTGAAAATATCTTTTCTAGCTAGACCAACAGTTTCTTTTAAGTTAAATACATTATCTGTGTGTGTTGTTTCAGTCGTTTGTGTATCACCATTCATATGTCTTTCAATAAACGGCATACACTTTATCATGTAATCAGACATTTCTCTTTCATAATTGGATTTGTTTTTAGGATCATTCGTGATCAGCTCTGTCCATTCTTCTACTTTGTTGTTATATCTACTTAAAAAATTACCTTCCATTCTTATATAAGGATGTTGGTCAAACTTTTAAGTAACCTTTATTTCTTTTATAAAAAACTTGTTACTCCAAATGATTACAGTATTGTGTCAGAAGAAATTGAATATACAGTAAACACTGACATGAAGTACTTGGTGGAGGATGAGTTTTGGGAAAAGGAAAGTAAGGATTGGGATGGTATATTGGATAACTTTTACGTAGATGTCACAGGTGAAGATTTTAGAAACACGACAATACCCCAAAACGTTGACCACATCATTCTACGAGTTAAATATTATTTCAACGGCAAGATATACAGTGTTGTATCCAATAACATCAACTTTACACCAGGTGAAGAAGAACCAACTGGTATGACATTTAATATCCCTTTGAGTAGTGCTTGGATAGTTGACCATGATGATAAGCCAATTAGAAACATTACTGAAAAGGTGAAACGGTACGCCGGTCCTAGGAACGACTTCCATGGACAAAAGGTCTCACTGATTGATTTTTTATATTATGATCCTGAATACCTAAAGGATGAAATACCGAGAATCATTCTAATGAATGGGTTAGGTATGAAAAAGGTGATTCAAACAACAAGTGGATTTACTACAGATCTTCGGCTACCTTAGTAGCTAGGTAAAATTTAAGCTCTCCCAAATTAGCGACATTATATTTCAAGATTAGGAATCTATTACCCGTTTCTTGTATAATTTGCACAGACGCACACATACTCGTCGCCTTTGTAAAGATATTCAAGTATTTTAGACTGTATAATCCCGATATTTTAGGGCTATCATCAGGACACTCAATTGAGGTTTCCTGATTTGCGAAATCCCCCATGCATGAAAGGTGAAGAAGTTTACCATCCCTCTTAATCTCAATTTCCGAACCAAGGTTGGACATGTCACGACAAAGTCTTTGGAAATCGGCAGAGGGTAGAGTCGTGATAGTAGACATCATAACATCGGGAACTTCTATACTATTTTCGTTAATATCCAAGAGTTTGAGTTGAAATTTAGTACTCGTCTTCTTGGATTCACTTGTAATCTCAATATCCATAAACTCCTTGGAATTAATCTCAAGTTTGATGACATCATTATTCGTAATCGTTTTCATGAGCTTGAAGGTGTTGGAAATATTGATACCAGCGATTATCTCCTCTTGATCACATTGATACTCCTCAAAGTTATCAGCAGCTAGGAACAGGTCAATGAGGGATGTCCTCGCCGTATCTAGAGTAACTATATACATACCTTGTGGACGAAAGTAGATATTTACATCGTTGAGAATATCCTTTAAAACTTCAAATGTAGACTTAAAGGCCGAGGCCTGTATAGAAACTAATTTCATGACTATTCAAAAAACGCGTTACATCTTTAAATCTGTATAAACTTCTCCTTTATTGACGTCTCTACCGATTTTGTCTTCTAATTCCTTTGTCATAGCTGGCTGAAGAGACTGACCGTAGTTATCTATATAAAACATGTTCGGATCTCTATCATTTCCATCTATTGTTGACATTGAGCACACACCACCACCAAATCCAGCATGTTCAATATCCTTTTTGGGTAGGAGGGAGTCAAGCCAGTTCTTAATTTCTCCACCTACAAGAATCTTTCCATTTTTAGTAAGCATAGTCGGTACGCGGTTTATTTTAGTCTTATACTGGGGAGGTATACCCTGTGTGTTCACGTTGTGGTAATGTATTAATTGTTTCAATTGTTGATTACCATTGATATACTGGACGATATCCATAGAGTGTTTACACCTTGGGCTATATATCAACAGAGACATCTACTAGTATATGGGGTATTTTGTAAAAAAAAATTAACGCATTATAGTAAAGATGGATTCATTCAAGATCGTCATCGGCGTTTTACTTATGTTACTCATCCTGACTATGATCAGGCGTGAAAATTTCACAGATACCTTTGGATTCTCAGGGTACAAGAAGCCTGTTGATTATGTCAAGCTTAACGACCCCAGACCAGATCTCTCTGGTTACTCTCAGGTCGAGGGTAAAGTTGACCACGACACCATGGAGAAATTAGTTCTTCAAACAAATAAGGAAATCACTAAACGCCTTGGATTCTCCACTTACATCATCGAAACTCAGTCCGTTAAGGTATACGAGGGTACGACTGGTCAACTTTACGAAGCCACTTTCATGGTGGTTCGCAACGATGGTTTCTCGTTCGGTTTCGCCGTCATCTCAACCTTTAGCATCAGCAACGGAAAACTTAAGTTGATTTCTCTTCGTTCTCAACCCCTCAGTGACCAGGCACCTGACAAGGTGAAGGTGTATACCAAGGGTTCTATGGGTAAAGAGTTTATCGATTACAAACTTGTCAAGGAAAGTGCAGTCCCTAATGTTGGTGAGTTAGATTTGATAAAAAATAAATTGAGCTAATTGTAATGATCAACATCAATGACATAATACAAATTGATGATAAGAGAAAAAGAATACGGAAAGAGATCTATACGAAAATTTACGAACAATTTTCATCCAAGATTAAACAATGTGTAGAACTTGGTCATAAACAGATATTCTTGACTGTTCCAGTGATTTTGATAGGATACCCAGTTTTTGATAGAGGAGCCGCTGCTCGTTATGTTGTTAGACAATTTCAACTTGGTGGCTTTACTGTACAACTTATAAGTGAATATGACATTTATGTGTCTTGGATAGTACCAAAAAGGAAGAAAGAACGTGAAGAAGATGATGAAGAGGTGGCCTTCCCAGATCTTATGAATCTGAAGAAGATGGCCAACAAGTACAGGAGAAGTGCGTAGTAAAATTTGATTTTTAAACCTACTTAATCATAAATGGACAATTTGAATGTGCTCGTCGAGGCGAAGAAGGAATATCTCGGGCAAATGTGCATTATTATGTGTCCACCTATGATTGACGTTTTCAATGATATGTATGCGGAGGCTCATACTATCTCCAAGGGGAAGAAGCATCTCATGATGTTTCAGAAGTTACTCCAAGAGGTTCCAAACTGGTCTAACGCTATGTCTAAACAACATTCGGATAACATCGCAAACCGATGCGCTTGGTTTAGTGATCTTTTAGCGGCTGTCTTTGTTGCTTGTACAAAGATTCTCTCTGCGGTCCGCCTCAAGGCTGACAACAAGAAGATATCTCTGAAGCTACCAACAAATGAGGTTTTCATTCAAACCTGCTATAATAACATCGCCAAAGATCTCTACCGCGATCCCTATGTTTTCCACGAGGATCAGAGCATCTACCACCGAGATGAGAAGTTAACTACTCGTTTCTGTACAGCTATTGAAAACTCTGTGAAGGAGTTAATCCCAGTTCAACAGATTTTACAGACGTACATGTCCCAAGAGTCTAGAGATATAGATTTAGATGGGGATGTTCAAGATACAGAGGATCCCGACGTATTTGATGGAGAGGGAGAACCAGAACCAGAAGGTGGTATGGAACCCTCCCCAGAGGAACTCCAGGAAATGCAGCCAATGGGGAATCCTGAAATGGAGGAGCCAGGTGAGTTTGATAATGAATTCAAGACTGTACCAGGTGTTCAATCACCCGATCCAATGGAAGTACCAGAACCAGAGTCGCAGCCACAACCACAGCCACAACCTCAGCAGGAAGATGATGTATTATTTGGAGACGCACCAGACTACCGTACAAAAAAAGTTGGTTATAATTAAATGGAACTCTCCGACTATTTACGTGACCCAGTATACGCGGGCCTAATTGCCGGTGCTACGACAGCGGGTTATATTCACCTCAAAGCGTATTTGAATAATGAAGGTAAATTAGAAATGAATCAATACACCAAACCAGCCGTGCTCGTAGCAATTCTCGTATACGTGATTGTAGTGAATGGTCTTGGTCAAAAAGAGGTTATTTCTAACGACCCTTTCTAACTTAAAGATTACACCGTACTATTAAGAAAATGGCGTCCGTCACTGCGTTTAATGACATGATGGGGCAATTTCTTGTGGAATTGCACAAGACTTTTCCAGATGAAAAAAGCATTAAGAAGATGTTAACCTCGTTCGACCTTCTTAAGAGTACAAGTCCTCGTCTCATAGTTAATGGGTTCATGGATAGTGTTAAACCCCACGCGGATAGTGTCTCTGCCAAGGATGAGCAGTTCATCCTCGTTCATTCCAAGGATATTGACTTTTTAAATGAACTGGATATCATTAATCTGTGGAAGCGTATGAGTGATGGTACCAAGGATGCTGTTTGGCAGTATCTTCAGACTTTGTACATTCTAGGAACCACTATTCAATCTGTACCTGAGGATACTCTTACCGCCATTGAGGCTATGGCCAAGGATGTGGCTGATAAGATGGCGTCAGGTGAAGGTGGTGACATTAATCAGGATGCACTTATGAAGATGATGGGTTCTATGTCTGGTATGATGGCCGGTATGGGAGATATGGATTTGGGTGCTCCTAAAAAGAATGGTACTCGCCGTCTCCCCAAAAAATAAACCTCATCTATATTAAATGAAAGTTTGGTTCGAAGATCCTCAACAACTTGTCAGTAATAAAAAAATTCTAGAGTTCTGGCCTAACAGCAAACAAACACCAGAGGATAGGATCAATTCTGCATCACGTTTTATTATTTACACCATGTGTGTTTTATTCGTGATTCGCCGTGATCCTCGTATATTCGTTCTAGGTGCAACGATGTTATCTATCATTTACGTGATGTACAAGGCGAAACTTGTCAAGGAGCCATACGGTTCCACCGACAAGGCGAATGTATGTCAGAAACCTACCAAGGAAAATCCCCTTGGTAACGTACTCATGACAGATTACACAGATGCCCCAAATCGTCTGGAAGCCTGCTATTATGCCACAGCCCAGCCTTTAATTAAAAAATTCAGTGGTGATCAGGTTTCGTTTGATTCTGGGCGTTCTCGATCCGCTTTACCCATGTACAAGCGCAACGCTTTCGAGCGTCAGTTTGTTACTGCACCAGTGTCAAAAATTCCAGGCGATCAGACCAAGTTCGCTGAGTGGTTGTATGGTCCCAAGAATTCTCCCATGTGTAAGAGTGATTCGAAGTTTTGCAACCCTGATGCAAGGGGTGTCCAATTAGAAGCCTTTGCCGGAATTGGTTCCGATGGGGATGTGAGAGGTCTCAGAGGTGGTGGTCGTGTGCGAGGTGGTGGCGGAACCTATAGTTAGATTAATATTCTCGTGTAATAATAAATGGCGTATCAGCTTCAACCAGGTCTTTCTATTATCGAGAACAAGGGTGCTGTCCCACCAGTTAAAGCTACCGATGAAGTTTTCGTTTACCCTCAGCCCAGTCAATTAAATTATGGATCCCGTCCCAATACTATGTTGTATGGTACCGCACCGTATATGGCTGGCAAGGGTGCTCCAGCGAAATTCATCGATACGAGTGACGAACTTAGACCCCAATCTACTTCCCGTTTCAACAAGCACATCATTCAGACGTATGAGCGCAATCTCTTTCCTCTCTCCAACATGGAATGTAAGGTTCCTCTTCGCACCATCAAATATGAACCCGCCAGCACCCGCGCTGATCTTCAAAATGGTCTTTTCCAGAAAAGATATGTTAATAAAAATGTCAGTAAGAAATAAGAATGGCTGATCCTATTTCGGTTTTAGCCGTAGCTGGTCTCGTTTATGCTGGAAGGACTTTAAGTAAGTCCAAGACTGAAAACTATAGTCCAGAGGCAAATATCACATTAGCAAACGATAGTGGGGCTGGTCCCGCTCTTCCTCCCACATTCAAAGAGAATGATTTTGTTTCCCGAGTAGAAGTCCCATCCAAGAGGGAGATGGAAAGTTTCGCGGATATTGGTCGTCAGCAACGAAGTGGTGGACAAGAATTACTTGACATGCGTGGTCGTATGTTTGATCAGGGGCGTATGAATAACCTTTCTCCAGTAGAGAAGCAACTAGTCGGTCCCGGTCTAGGTGTTGATGCCAACGTGCCAGCTGTTGGTGGGTATCAGCAGATGTTTAGGGTCAATCCTATCAACGTTGGTGAGTACCGCTTAACAACTTTACCAGGACGTTCTGGTCCAGCTGCGGATGTTACCGGTGGTCGCTCTGCGAAGGTTGGTCAACTTACTCATAACAAACCCGAAACAACCTCCTACTTACCCTCTAGGTTACCTACTATGGCTGGTCGTGCTCAGGGTATGACTGGTGTCGTTCCCCGTAACGAGCATGAGAGAACTAAGAGAACTACCAACCGTTCCGAAACTGGTATGCGCAATGATGGCTTAGGTTACAATGGTGCCAAGCGTATGGTTTCGGCTCAAACACTCGCCCAAGATCCCACAAGGTTCAAGGCTGACCGCAACGATGAGCAGTACATGTACAACAACCAGCCAGCCCCAGGTATTCACAGTTTCCATGGTGCTTACGCCACTGGTGCTGCTAGCCGGGTCAGTGCTAAGACCAATGAAGAACTTGCCAAGTATGGTTTCCGCCCAGAAGATCGTAGAGGTAAGCCAAACCGGATGGGCAACGCTGGTCGTATGAATGTTCGTGAGAGCGCCCTCAAGCAGGGTGGTAAACTTACCGCGGTTCGCAGTGACACCTCACGTATTGATGGACGTATGAATGCAGCTGACGGTGGATGGACTCAACAGTACCAGAGCAAGACGTTCCATCAGTTCAACCCTTACAAGGGTAATGAAAATCCCAACTCCAAGAATCTTGGTCTCGCTGCCAAGCAGTTACAAAACAACCCTCTTTCACACGCCCTCTATCGTTAAATATTTGACTTCAAATGTTGAAAACACTCATTAAAATATTGTACCTATATTTTAATGAAGGTCCATACCCTTAACATAGATAGTAGTCAGCGTGATTCGAGTGTATACCCAAATTCTAATAACTACGTCATTGCGTTAGAAAATCCCATATACCACGTCGAGGAGATACGACTTATGTCTGCACGTATCCCTACACCTCAATCACCTTCACCAAATTCCTTAATTTTGAGACTGTCTTCAGGATCAGATGAACTTAATCAATCTGTGTATGTAGGAACTCCACATTACACTGGCCATATACTTCTCGATGGTACAACCAGTATAACATTTAACGGTTCTGATGATCCTCTCGTACACAGATTTCACTCAGGACCACAGAAGGTTATCAAAGATATAGGAATTGAATTTTTGTATATGAATAACGGCGTTCTTACAACGTATGAAGTTGGTAACACCGAACACGTCTTAAAGTTTGAGATTAAGTGTTCCACGGACAAGCTTGAGGGTCTAACTAAAGTTCCATTGGATAAGTTTGCGAAAAAGAAGAAGAAAAAGGAGAAAGTAAAGAATCTGGGAAGTGAGATTCTGTACAACCAGGAAGTCTATATTTACATAGGCATTATTGCCTTCTTCGGCATTGTATTGATGTTTCTTATGAAAGGGGGATCTAAAGTCCCACCACCACCACCACCCACTTAGCGGGTAATGGCGTAGACTGGCTGAGCAGGCTTGGATACGCGAGTAGACACGGTGGAGATCATCATGTAGACCGCGACTGAGAGGAGGGTAGTAAGCACCGCAGTGAGTGCGTACTGGGCGCCACCGTTCTTGGGCACCTTAATGACCTGGTTAATAATGAAACGAACGACATCCATCCAGGACATCGCCGCCGCGAAAGAGAAACCGGCAACAATCGCGTTGAGAGACTGGGTCTCCAGCTCCTGGGTAACAAGGGTGACAGTTTGCATCGCCGCCTTCATCGTGAGTAGTATACTATAGGTTAGGAAAATTATTTATTCTGGTAACAATTCTTCCTTTTCAATTTTCTTATATTTAGTCTTTTTAACATTTTTTGAATTCGCAAAGAGTTGATCGTCCCCTGATATATCTCCGCTAGAGCTGCTGTCCGAATCGTCGTTTTCACCATAAATATGTAATTTTACTCCTGAATCAGAAAAGTTCCAACCTTCAGGCTCCCATTGGCTCATTACTATTAATAGCATTTTTTAACATCTGTTCTGTCGGGTTTTGTGGCACCCACGAATCCCAACGATCGTATGCCTCGTTAATCTGTATGAACTGTGGATCAGCACCTGAGTATCTCTCAAATGTGGGACACTCATTCGCGTCTACAACCTCCATCTCATCATCCTCTGAGTCATCAGAGTCTTCGTATAGATCTGGGAACATAGTTCCAACCGTCTCACCAACTGCGTTCATCGCACAGTATTTCATCGCATATTCCATGTCTTCTGAGAGTAACGTGTCTCTCCCACAAGCCTTGCAATATTCGGCTGCGAGTAAGGTACCCTTTTCAAAAACAGGAAGAAGAATGTTAGTCATTGTTTCAATGTACTGTTCAGCCATTCTGTCACCAGCGTCACCAAAACCACTTTGCATATTCATCTTTAGTATTTAAGAGTAAAAAGAGATTGCGCAATTCCCTCACCAACACGGAGAATGTTGTGACTCACTCCGTATACCTTAATTTGTCTGGTAAAATCTGGACACGATGTTAGACTTAGGTGGAGTATTTGCTCTTTTATATTACTCATATTTATCTGTCCAGTTGGATAGGCCTCCTCTGGTTGTAAAGCAAAGCTATAAGAATAGAATCTCCTAATGAGTTGTGTCTTGGAGTGATGTATCGCCGCCTGGACAGCTTTTAACATAAGAACGTTGCCAGTTTCCTCTGTAATAATGTCCTGACCATCAAACTTTAGAGTGAGATAATTGAGGTTCTCGTAAAGAATGCGCTTGTTGTTAGCCGTAAGAGCCGTGTTATCGTAATCAAATGGTGTCACAAAGTTACCCTGGTAATTTGAATTGGCTATAGTTGGATTAGAGTTATACGATCCCGCGTTAACGTTACTCCCATGCCTCTGAACAACAAAGTAGAGTTCCTTGACTGGGTTTCTAAAGTCGAGTTTAAACGTTTCCTCGTTGACACCGACACCCATATCAAATACGTTCTGTTGTAATTGGGTTATGATGTAGTCCTTCTTCATTTTCTCTATTTTGGTTCGTTCAGTCTTGTCCAAGAATACAGATTCCACACAAAGATTGAAGTCCTTGATACTGGGGAGAACTGTGAGTGTTTGGTAATCACCGCTCGTCGTTATAATTACATCTTGTGCTTTCCTAAGTGTAACTTCAACTTCCACTTCTTGTTGTTTTATGGCACATAAGGGTATAGCGAGTTCCGGGTTCTTATAAAAATAGAACGGTAAATCAACAAAGAAGTTTTCATCTGAATCTGTACCAAATGTACCCTCTGGTCTAGATCCAAGAATAATACCCTTTGAATTAACCACTTCACTCACCTTTTTATCACTCGTTCTAAGTGAATACTTACCCACAAGTTGTTCAAGAGCTTTTTGTTTAGTTTGTGTAACGTTGTGTTCTGAGTATATTTGAAGATAGTCACTATGAAGTCTTTGGACTATGGTACCACCTATAATAAGATCCACGTGATCAATTATGGCGTGACCAACAGATTCTATATAAACTAGAGAACCAGCTAATGGTTGAAGATTTGGGAGGGTAAACTTCAAACTTATAGTCTTTAACAAGTCACCTTGGTTTTGGGGAATCTTAAACCTAATCTTTTTCCCAAAATCCGCTTCGTTCTCTGGATCCAAATCGTCATATTGTGTGGAAAAGTTTGAATGCTTTTTAAAAGCTTCCACAAAATGACTGTAGTCTGGATTCCTTGTGAAATACCTGTCTTGAGACCCAGATGTCATCAGCTGAAGTTTACCAGCCATTACTACTATATCCACCTAAAATTTTAAACCGGCTAATCCACTCTCAAATCTGAGGATATTGTAGTTTATGGCGTACACCCGCGTGTTATTATAATCTGTCGTAGTTAATGGATCAATCTCAATTGTAAACAGTTTATGAGTTATTCTACTCATATTAACTTGACCAGTTGGATAATACAGTTCCGGATGTAATGAGAATGAATACATACCAAATTTGGAGGTAGTAGAAGCTTGTGGAGCGTTTATGTGATGTTTAAGAGACTGTTCATATGTCAGAAACAGATTGTTCCGATTGAATACAACCTCATTGTTAAACCGAAGTTCAGCATTCGTAATAGTATTGTACTGATTTGGATAGTTGTTTTGAACTGAATCCTCTGATTGTGATACAAACATGAGTTCCTTTACAGGGTGTGAAAACTTCAACATCACAGACTTTTTGTTTTCACCCGGGTTCATTTTGAACTTGGCAATTTGAAGTTGTGTAATGACATAATCAATTGGTCTAGATACCAAGAACCCCTTCTCATCATCAGTGAGATACACAAATTCTGTATCCAACGAGAACTTTTTTATAGAAGCATTAATCGTTTCTGGTGCACCAAAGTGTATAAGTTCCCTTAGGGGTCTCGTTTTGATACGAATTTCTACGATTTGTTTTCTGAGGGCACACGTCGGTATAGATAGGCTAGGGTTTCTATAGAAATAGAATGGTAAGTCTAAAAAGTAAGAGTATTCACCCGTATATGAAAGTATGTTACCATGTCCATTTAAGAAGTACAGAGTCTGTTCAATATCGTCATTGGTGCTATGAAGCTGCTGATACATGTAAATGTATTCCCCTGTAATCTTTTGTACAACTTGTCCACCAATAACCAATTCAGCGTAATCTATAAGATGTGATATTATAGATTTAGTCCATACGTTGGCACTGGGATTTGGATTTGTGAGAGTAACCTTAAGGTTAAAGTTCTTGATCAGATCCCCTTTATCATTAGGAACCCTACATGTGAGAAGACTACCGAAATCAATCTTTCCATCGAACTGACTCTCTACATAGTCGAACGAAAACTTCGTATGTCTCTTGAAATTCATCAGGAAATATGAAAACTGTGGTTCACCAGTCAACCACTGATCTTGGATTCCTGATGTAGCGAGTCTTAATCGACCAGCCATTCCTACTGTATATGAGTAAAATTTTGGTAAATAAAACGGAGCGCTATACT
>MDSY01071489.1_pt1 | contig 14863 bp, 12 predicted proteins | sample 811131 | NCBI WGS metagenome assembly MDSY01 (sample SAMN05326643, study PRJNA326480) | marine metagenome | isolation source: seawater | place: Atlantic Ocean: South West | collected 2010 | reverse complement strand
TGTTCGTTTAACTTAATATACTTTTGTGAAATTAGAAATTGTTGTTGATTCTCGAGCCAACGACATCTGGATAGCCCTTTTAAAAGACGGAAAACTCATTGAGTTACATGAGGACCGTGGCGGGGCTGACTTTGCTGTTGGTGATATATATTTGGGGAAAGTCCGAAGGGTTGTTCCTAGTCTTAATGCGGCGTTTGTAGATGTCGGATATGAAAAAGATGCCTTCCTTCACTATTTAGACCTTGGGCCCCAGTACAAATCTTTTGCGCGTTTTTGTAAAAATACTTTACGTGGAAAGCAAAGCGTCTCTGAGTTGCGCTACTTTAAACTTGAAAAGGACATTGAAAAAAACGGCAAAATATCTGATGTATTAAGCTCCTCACAGTCTATACTTGTTCAGGTGGCCAAGGAGCCTATTTCGACAAAAGGCCCTCGTCTTTGCTCAGAAGTGACCATAGCAGGAAGGTATTTGGTTTTGGTTCCTTTTTCTGATAAAGTATCCGTTTCTCAGAAAATCAAAGAAAACGAAGAGAAAAAAAGGCTAAAAGAGGTAATGAACCGAATAAAGCCTAAGAATTTCGGAGTTATTATTCGTACCGTTGCTGAAAAGAAGCCTACCGAAGACCTTGAACAAGACCTTAAACAGCTTTTAGAAAAGTGGAACGAAATGTTCTCTAGTATTAAGGGCACGCGGGGTCCAAAAAAGCTGCTTGGAGAGCTGAACAGAACCTCATCGATGCTCAGAGACCTGCTCAACAAAGACTTTTCAAACATTCATGTCAACAACGACATTCTTTACGATGAAATTAGAGAATATGTCTCTTCCATTGCTCCGGGAAAAGAAAAAATAGTCAAACACTACAGTGGAAAACTAGATGTTTTTGAGCGTTTTGGAATTAGCAAACAAATAAAAACATTGTTTGGTAAAAAGGTGCCGCTCCCTAGTGGGGGTTATCTAATTATTGAGCACACTGAGGCTATGCATGTCATTGATGTAAATAGCGGAAACAGAAAAGGGGCTGATGGACAAGAGTCGAATGCTTTAGCCACAAACATCGAGGCTGCGGAGGAAATAGCAAGAGTCTTGCAGCTCCGTGACATGGGGGGTATTATCTGTGTTGACTTTATTGATATGCATGAAAAAGCAAATAATAGGGCTTTATTTGATAAAATGAAGGTCTTTATGAAGCCTGATCGAGCAAAACATAATATTGTTCCCCCTTCCCGCTTTGGTGTTGTCGAAATCACAAGACAGCGTGTACGTCCTGAAACAGAAATTAAAACAGGAGAAACCTGTCCCGCATGCAATGGTACAGGAGAAATTCAAGCAAGTATACTGTTTGCCGAAGAAATAGAATCAAACATAGAGTATGTGCTACAGCAAAACCCTAAAAAAAGTGTTGAGTTGAGCGTTCACCCTTATCTTGAGGCTTTTTTCACCAAGGGTCTCATGTCTAAGCAAATGCGGTGGTTTCTTAAGCACAAAAAATGGGTGTCTATTAATGGTTTGTCCTCATACCGCTTCTTAGAGTATAAGATTACCGACAAAAACAAGAAGAAGATTTCCTACTAAACATGGACTCACTAGGGTTCAATGAAATAATCATTCGTCTTGAGCGCTACTGCGCTTACCAGGAACGCTGCACCCACGAGGTTCTTCAAAAAATAAAAATGATTGGCCTAGAAGACTCTGAAAAAATTCAAGAAGCGCTCCAGCACCTGTTATCTTTAGACTTTCTCAATGACAAACGCTTTGTTGAAAGCTATATTAACGGAAAGGTTTCTATCAAGAAGTGGGGTGTCAATAAAATTAAAGCAGGGCTTTTCGAAAAAAGAATAGAGCAAAAACTGATTAATGATGGGATCGCTCAAATAGACCAGTCTCTTTATGAGAAGAACCTTCTAGTTTTGTTTGATAAAAAAAAGGAAGGGCTCCCTGGGTTTGAATCTGATTACATAAAAAAAGTAAAAATCATGCGGTTTTTAGCCGCAAAAGGCTATACTTCAGAGGAAATAAGCCGCTGTTTCTAAGCAGTTATTTATTTTGCGCCCAATAACGCATTTGCATTTGAAATCCAAGCTCCTGGACCTCCTGCCACATAACCTGTTCTCCCTAGTTTTACCCACTGAACGTTTCCCTGTGCATCCTTATCCGGGGTAACAAACCATACCGTCGGATAGCCGCGTATTGCGAATTGGCTCTGAAGCTTCATGTTTTGCGCCTTTATATCTGGGGCTAACGCTTTTCTGCGCGGAAAATCTAGCTCTAAGAGGACCACGTTTTCTTCAGCCCATTTCGTGAATTCATCTTTAAAAAACACCTCTTTTTGAAGACGAATGCACCAGCCGCACCAATCACTTCCGGTAAAAAACATCATAATCGGCTTTTGTTCTTTTTTCGAAATTTTAACGGCTTCTTCGAGGTTGTCATGCCAAACAAGCTTGCTTTGCCCAAAGCTCAAGCCTAAAAATAGAATAAAAAATAAGGTAAGTGGAGTCTTCATGATTTGAATTTTGTTAAAATTAGTGTTTTCATAGGTGTTAAGCAAAGACCGTGCAAAAGTATTATCGCGTAAAAAAATATCCTTTTTGAATAGATTTGACCTTGCCGCGAATTAAATAATACTCGTACTTTCGTTACAAACTACTTTTTATGATGCGGGTACTTCTTTTTTTATTCCTTTTTTTCAGTCTTTTTAGCCTCGCTCAACAGCCCACACAAACCATACGCGGCAAGGTTTTTGATAATGAAACAAAGTTTCCGTTAATCGGCGCAAAGGCCGTTTTAATTCCAGGAGATCATACTGAAAACAAGTACCGTGCGCTTTCAGATTTTGATGGGGATTTTATACTAAATGATGTTCCTGTGGGAAAGCACGAAATACAGGTTAGCTACTCGCTTTATTCAACAAACACGATTACTGTAGAGGTGACTTCTGCAAAGGAGGTTGTTGTGAACGTTCCTCTGGTAGAGTTTGTTTCTGAGCAAGAAGAGGTTGTTGTGCACGGTAGAAAGCGTGGGGAGGTCTTAAACGAACTGGCTTTAATTTCAGCGCAGCAATTTAGCGTTGAAGAAACAAATCGTTACCCTGGATCAAGAATGGACCCAGCAAGGATGGCCTCTAACTTTGCAGGTGTACAAGGAGCTGATGACTCGAGAAATGATATTATAATTCGAGGAAACAGTCCTCTTGGTGTCGTTTGGCGAGTAGAAGGGATTGACATTCCGAACCCTTCTCATTTTGCCATTTCTGGAAGTACCGGAGGGCCTGTATCTATCATTAACAATAAAATTCTTGCGAACTCAGATTTTTTCATGAGCGCATTTCCCGCAGAATATGGAAACAGCACCTCGGGTGTTTTTGATTTAAAACTGCGAAACGGAAACAATAATAGACACGAATTTACAGGGCAATTTGGTTTTTTAGGAACAGAGTTTCTTGCTGAAGGGCCGCTTTCTAAGAAAAACAAATCAAGCTATCTTGTTATGGGAAGGTATTCAACACTTTCGCTCTTTCAGCAGATCGGAATAAAGATTGGGACAGACGCTGTTCCTCAATACGGTGATGCATCGTTTAAATTCAACTTTCCTTTAAAGAAAGGGGGGCAGTTATCTTGGTTTGGTATCGGCGGAAAAAGTAATATTAACATCCTTATTTCAGAACAAACGGCATATTCCAATGAGTTTTATGGAGAAGGTGACCGCGATCAGAAATTTGGCACCTCTATGTATGTTACTGGCCTGAACTATAAAAAACCAATAAACCCCAAAACATTTATTTCTGCCACTGTTGCGGCTTCTTATGAAGAACAACATAGCAGACATGATTATTTACAGAGATCTCTCTCTATTATTGGCGCTGACACCACTATCTCTGTAGACACGTCATATTTAATGATGGGGTATAACTTTAATACCATCAAAACTTCGGGGCATCTCAGCCTAAACCACAAAATCAATAAGAAAAACCTTATAAAAACGGGTGTAAACCTGGATGTTTTCAGCTTATTTCAGTCCGACTCGGTTTTATACGACCTAGATTCCCCAGACAATTTTAAAAACCGTTGGGACTACTCAGGAACACAGCTTTTAGCGCAACCTTTTATTCAGTGGAAATATAGAGCAAGTGACAACCTTGATTTTACGCTAGGGATTCACAGCCAATATTATTCAAATGCCAATAGCTTTAGTCCTTTAGAGCCACGAACGGCCATTAAATATCGTTTTAGAAACAACCAGTCTGTTTTTGCGGGGGCAGGGCTCCACAGTCAAATGCAACCGCTTTACACTTATTCTTACCATCAATTAGACGCTTACGGAAATAAAATATACCAAAATCAAGATATGGGTCTAATGAAAAGTGTTCACAGTGGTCTTGGTTATGAGAAAACATTTGACAAAGGATTTAGTATAAAAACAGAGGCATATTATCAATATTTGTATGATGTTCCTGTAACTGTTTCACCCTCATCGTTCTCTATGATCAATATGGGAAGCGGCTTCGCTAGACTTTTTCCAGACTCGCTAGAAAATACTGGTACAGGTCTCAATTATGGGCTAGAATTGACTGTTCAAAAATACTTCAATAAAAGTTTCTTTTTTCTTTTTTCAGGAACACTATATGACTCGAAATATACCGGTAGTGACGGAATACAAAGAAACACATCTTACAACGGTTCATATGTCGTAAACTTCCTTGCAGGAAAAGAATTTAATGTCGGTAATAATAATACAATTGGGGTAGGGTTAAAAATGACGCGGGCTGGAGGAAAGAGATATGGTTACGTTGATGTTGATGCGACAGAAGAGCTTAAAGAAATTATATTTCAAGACTCTTTATTTAATGAACGACAGTTTGCAGATTACTTTAGAATAGACCTTAAAATAAGCTGGAGGCTTAACGCTAAAAAAACAGCACATGAGATAGGGTTGGACCTTGTTAACATTCTCAATACTAGTAACCTTTTAGGCCTAGCGTATGCGCCCTCTCTTGACCCAAGTGTTGTTTCAAGTCCTGGTTATGAACCTACAGCACAGAAAAGTCAGCTTGGCTTCTTACCTATATTTTACTACAAAATTGATTTTAGACCCAAAAAACCAACAAAATAACACCTGTGAAAGAGGTTGCCGAAATTGTAATTCTTGACATTAAACCCTACTCGGAAAGTAGCCTTTGGGTTTGCTTTTTTTCTGAGAATCACGGGCTTCAAAATGGAATCATTAAAGGAGGAAAAAAGAAAAAAGTAAAACCTTTAGTTCTTGGCCTTTATGAGGCCTCTTTTTACCGCTGGTCAAACTCTGGACTTCAAAACATAAATGGGGTTGAACGGTCTGTTGCCCTTGAAAACACCTACAACTCTGCTGTTAAAATCTTAATTGCTTTTTTTGTGGCAGAAAGCATCAAATCTTTTTTAACGAGTGGGGTTGAGGACCGCTCCTTTTTCTTTTTTATAAAAGAAAAAATACTTCTCCTCAATAATGAAAACCGCATTAAAGAATACCCTATTCATTTTCTAGCAGAATTAATCAAATACTCTGGACACAAGCCACTTAAAAGCAATGAAAAAAAACTAGAGTCCTTTGACATAGCTACCGGTTTTTTTAACCCCAAGGGGGTTTCTGTTAATACCATACACAACAAAGATGTTGTACGTTGTTTTCATTCTATTTTCTACGGGCCTAGTGTCCTCAAGCCCGGTATAGAACACCTTATTTTCGACTTGCTTTTGGATTACAGTAGCTATCATTTACCGGGATATGATTCTAAAAAGTCTGTAGAAATTATTCGAGAAACACTATATAGTTGATTTTCGTTTCTTTGAAAAAAAGGACTTTAATAGCTGACGGCTTTCCTCTTGAAACGGACCTTTTACAACTAGTGTTGAAGGGTGATATACCGTTGGCTGACAAAGGCTAGCTCCTCTTTTCTCGTCTCTTGCTGCAAATACGACTTTGTCTATCTGAGACCAAAACAAAGCACCTGCACACATGACACAAGGCTCCAGAGACACGTACATTGTACAGCCTTTCAAGTATTTTGAGCCAAGAAACTGCGCTGCCGAAGTTATCGCTTGTACCTCGGCGTGAGCCGTAACGTCTGAGAGTTGCTCTGTTAAATTGTGGCCCCGAGCTATGATTCTGTTTTTTAAAACAACGACTGCCCCTACGGGTACCTCACCCTTGTCAAAAGCTTTTTTAGCTTCGATTAGCGCTTGTTTCATGAAGAACTCGTCATTATATACTTCTATCATCAGGCCGGGTTGTTAACGTTGTTGCCTTGGTAAATTTATGACATATAATTAACACACTTGTTTCTTATCTTGCTAATTTCACAACCATGAACACGCTGGACCTTTGTATTCTTGCTTTTTTATCTATCGGCGCAGTTTTAGGATGGAGAAAAGGCCTGATAATGGAGCTTTTCACTTTTGGATCTCTTTTAGCTGGGGTTTATTTCGCTTTTCATTTTTCAGATACGATCACACAATACTTTGTAGCAGATAAAAATGAGGGGGTGCTTGTTGCGTTTTTGTCTTTTCTTATTGTTTTTATAATTGTCGTTGTGCTTGTTCGATTTCTTGGCAAGCTTTTTGAAAAATTCGTTGCCTTTGTATGGCTTTCTATTTTTAATAAGATTTTCGGTGCTTTGGTTGGCGTATTCAAATGGGGGCTTTTGGCTGGTTGTGCGTTGCTTCTTTTAGGTCCATTAGACCCAAAAAACGAGGCGGTTCCTGTTCTCGCCAAAGAGTCCTCTGTTCTATACCCTCATGTTATGGGTTATACAACCACAATTGTTCCTGGCATAAAAAACACGCTTCTTTTTGGCTACAGAGAAATTAAAAAAGAAATAGATTAGCCAAACGTTTATAACACAGCTAAGCACCAAACTCCTCAATAATTTTATTTGCCAATACATTGCTTAACTCATAATAACTCTGTTTTGTCCAACCGGCTATGTGAGGTGTCAAAATAACATTTGGGTTTGTTTTTAAAAAAACAAAGTCTTCTGGGAGAGGGTTTTCAAAGAAGCGCTCAAATGATTTTGTTTCATATTCTAAAACATCCAAAGCCGCTTTCAGCACCTTTTTTTCCCGCATTGCTAGAACAAGACCGCTTGTGTCAATCACTTTTCCCCGACAAACATTTAGTACGACAAGTGGTTTTTTAAATTTTGAAAAAAGCGTGTGGTTGCCCATAGACGTGGTTTCTTTTGTTTCAGGAACGTGAAAACTAAGAACGTCAACGTCGTTGTACAACCCCTCCAAAGGAACTTGTTTTATCCCAGGCTCTTCCACTTCCTTATATTTATCATAGGTAAGAACGGTCGCTCCTAGGTCTCTCATTTTTTTCGCAAATGCTAATCCGTTATTGCCGCAACCTATAATTCCTATCGTACAGGCTGAAAGCTCTTTTCCGGTGTTTGACCTCCTGTTCCAGCCCCCTGTTTTAATTTCTTGATGTGAACGATGAATGTTGTTTAATAACGACAGAGTAAAACCAAGCGCGTGTTCGGCAACAGCGTTTCTATTTCCTTCAGGTGAAGAAAAAACTTGAACACCTTTTTTATTGCAATACTCAAGGTCAATGTTTTCAGTGCCAGATCCGGACCTAGCTATAAATTTTAAATGTACTGCCCCTTCTAAAAAACCGGAGTCTAGGGTGAATTTTGATCTTATAACTATTCCAAAAGCTGTTTTGATCTGCTCTAAAACCTGTTCTTTATTTTGGGTTGTTGCGTCCACGCACAAGTATTGATTTGCAGTCAGCTTTTCTCTGAGCACATTATGGACCACATCAACAAAAACAACCTTACGCATAACGGGTCAAAAATATAAAAAGACAAGCAACCTTTGTCTTAATTTCATTTACTTTTAAATACACTAAACACCAAAACAATTTAGTTTGCTTAAAAAAGTGTTATTTCTACAGTTATAAAAAAATCAAAAACGTCCTTTTGCTTTATGTATTGTAATTCTGCCAAATGTGTAAGCAATTCTGTTTTTTATTTAAAATTCGGTTTTTAAATTCTTTAAATTTAGACCGAAATATTGCATAATCATAAGCGTTGCACTTTTTACAAAAACACCTACTTAGTGTGTTTTTTACACTTCAAAAAAAACAATATCTTTACACTGAAAACTATTACTTATGAAACATCTATTTCTATTGCTTGCGGCAGCTTGCTTTGTTCTAACAAATGTGCGCGCCCAGGAAATCACGATTAGCGGAACAGTATTGGATGAAAAGCAAGAAACCTTTCCTGGGGTCAAGGTTGTTGTCGAAAACACAACAAACGGTGCTGTTACAGATGTAAACGGTAAATACAGTATTACTACAGAAAAAAAAGACGATCTTATTTTGCGGTTTTCTTACATCGGATACGTCACTCAAAAAGTGCTCGTCGCTGGGCGAACAGAATTGGACATTACCCTGGAAATAGAATCTCAGGTTTTTGACGAAATTGTTGTTGTTGGTTACGGAAGCTCAAGAAACAAAGAGCTTACAGGTGCTGCGGCAAAAGTAAAAGGAGAAAACCTTGAAAAGCTCAACCTTTCACGAATGGATCAAGCCCTTCAGGGTCAGGTTTCGGGGGTGGCTATTAATACAAATTCAGGCTCGCCTGGAGGCTCTTCAAGTATTAGAATTAGAGGCCTTTCTACTTTTGGAGACAACGACCCTTTGATTTTAGTGGACGGCGTCGTGTATGATTCCGATGGCTTGAACGCCTTGAACCCAAATGACATTGAATCTATCAATGTTCTGAAAGATGCAACTGCTGGTATTTATGGTGTGCGTGCAGCGAATGGCGTGATCATTGTTGAAACAAAAAAAGGAAAACTTAATGCAAAGCCTAAAATCGAGTTTAGCATGTATAAGGGTGTTCAACAGACAGCTAATAGGCTAGGCCTTTTAAACGCAGAGGAATATGCGGTTATTAAAAACGAAATGTTTGCTTTTGGGGGCCAATCAATGCCATTTGCAAATACCGCTATCGGAGAAGGAACAAATTGGCAGGATTCTGTTTTTCAAACGTCTCCCGTAGAAAGCTATAACATTGGAATAAGTGGTGGTACAAAAAACACCCGCTACTCTCTTGGGGCGACGTATTATGCCCAAGAAGGTATCGTTGGTGGCTCAAAAGCAAATTTCTCAAGATACAATGCACGATTAAACCTAAGCACGGATCTCTCGGACAAACTATTGCTTAATTCCGTGTTTCTTTTCTCGAACGACAACCGATCAACTCTTTCTGAAAACGGAATCGGTTCTGTTTTATATAACACCATAAACGCCTTTCCTAACGAACCAATCAGAACTCCGGACGGTAACTACAGTTACTTAGAAGAGGTTGCTGACATTATCAACCCTATCGCTCAAATGGAAAACTCATATAACTATAGCATTGCTGATAAGTTTGTCGGAAAAGAAGAGTTGGTTTATAAGTTTAACGAGCACCTCTCTTTTACAAATCGCTTTAACTACAATTATGCCGTTGTCGAAGCAAAGTCCTTTACTCCTCTTGCCTGGTACGGCCCTGGAAAGTTCGCAAACTCAGCACTAAATGCAGAGCTAGAGTCTCCTCAAGTAGAAATTGCTGATAGTGTCTTTATCGACCGTGGCGCTAGTGTTTACGAGCAACGCTCATCCTTCAGCGACCTTACCTTTGAAAGCTATTTTAATTATGACAGAGCCTTCAACGAGCTTCACAAAGTGAAGGCGACCGTAGGTGCTTCTGTTTTTCAACGAAAAGGTGCGGCTTTAAATGGAACAGCATATGGCATACCAAATAACTCTTGGGAATATGCAGACATATCGGCAAATACTGCTGCTGGCGGATACTTAAACAATGTAGGTTCTTTTGAGTTTAAAGAGCGACTAGTTTCTGCCTTCCTTAGAACAGAGTACGCATATGATTCACGATATATTGTTTCAGGTATATTAAGAAGAGATGGCTCGAGTAAGTTTGGGCCAAATAATAGATACGGTTGGTTTCCCACCCTTTCGTCAGCTTGGGTTATTTCTGAAGAAAGCTTTTTTAATGTTGACGCGATTAACTTTATGAAGCTACGGTTGAGCTATGGTGTTTCAGGAAACGACCAAATTGAAAATTTTGCGTATCGCGCTCTTTTGAACGGAGAGGGGGTGTATGTCTTTGATGACCTAATCGTTATCGGAACGGCGCTTGGGCGTGCGGCAAACCCTGATTTAAAATGGGAAACAACACGACAATTTAATGCTGGTTTAGACCTAACCCTTTGGAGCGCTTTAGATTTCACAACCAATTATTTTATAAAAAACACCAACGACCTGCTGTTTCAGCCTGACGTTTCTGGTATTATCGGGTCATATGGTCCAGGAGGATACTCTCCCATTATAAACGCAGGAAATGTTTCAAACAAAGGGGTTGAGCTAGAGCTTGCCTATCACAATAAGCCCTCCAGAGATTTTAAAACAAATATTAGCCTCAATTTTTCTCACATTACCAACAAAGTAACGAGTGTGCCCGAGGGCGTTGACTACCTTCCTGGTGCGCAATTTAGTGTGGGAGGAGATGTTGCAACCCGTTTTGAAGAAGGCTTTGCGATTGGTTACTTCCACGGCCTACAAACCGCAGGCATTTTCCAAACCCAAGAGGAAATTGATAACCACGATGTTGTTCAAGAAGGAGCCGGGCCGGGAGACTTTATTTTTGTCGACCAAAATGGGGATGGAGAAATTAGCTTTGGAGACGACCTTGATAAAACCTTCTTAGGCTCTCCTATTCCTGATTTTACAATGGGGTTTGCGCTGAGCCTTCGCTACAAAGGGTTTGACATGTCTGCTAACATTTACGCCTCTATTGGGCAAGAAATAATTAGAAATTATGAAAGACAGCAGCCTTATGCCAACCAACTAGATTATGTGATTAATCGTTGGACCGGCCCTGGTTCGACCAATGAGCACCCTAGGTTAACCACGGGGGCAACTAGAAACAACTCCTTCTCTGATTACTATGTTGAAGACGGTTCGTTCGTTCGCTTAAGAAACGTTCAGCTGGGATATACTTTTCCGAAAAAGAGCCAGATACTTAAGAAGCTTAAAGTAGAGTCTTTACGATTTTATTTATCAGGAAACAACTTACTAACCTTAACAAGATATCTCGGTTTTGATCCCGACATTGGTGGAGGAACGCTCTCTGCTGGTGTAGACTACGGGTTTTATCCACAAGCCAAAACAATTATGGGTGGTTTAAATATTAAATTTTAAAAACATGAAAAACAGAACATCTCAATTGATAAGCCTTACGCTTATAGTTTTTAGCTTGATTTTTTCAGGTTGTGATAAGTTTCTAAACGTTGATCCTCCTTATACTCAAGACGCTGAAAACTACTTTCAGTCTCCCGAGGATTATGAGCAGGCCTTAGTGGGCGCATACGACCTGCTTCAAGGCTCATTTATGTCGGTTTGGATTAGTGAAATTGCCTCTGACAATACGATTGCAGGGGGTGAAAGCGTAAACGATACACAAGGCCTTCACCAAATAGATGAAATGACCCACGGGGGTGTAAACTCAGAACTTCGTAGTTTGTTTCGTTGGAACTATGCTGGCATAACCCGCTGCAACTTTATTATGGAAAACAAAAACAATATTGATTTTACAGGGAAAGACAAAATTCTTGCCGAAGCTAAATTTTTACGTGCTTTTTATTACTTCGAGCTTGTAAAGTTTTTTGGAGACGTTCCTTTAATTGTTGATGAAAGAATCGGAGCACAAGAGGCAACCGAGATTGCTCGTTCACCTGTTTCAGAGGTTTATGCTCAGATAGAAAAAGACCTTCTTGATGCGGCTTCTGTTTTAGATCCGTTTTCGCTCGTTAAAGGAAAGGCAACAAAAGGAGCCGCGACGGCGTTATTAGGAAAGGTGTTTCTTTATCAGAAAAAATATACAGAAGCGGCGAACAAGCTAGATGAGGTTATTAATAGTGGCGCATACAGTTTGATCAGCGACTATGCGGACCTTTTTACAGTCGCCAACGAAAACAACAGCGAAACGGTATTTGATGTTGAATATACCGGTGCAGAGGGCGGAGGTTACGGATGCCTAATCTGTTTAGAAGGAAATGCGGGCCCTGGATTTCAAGGCATACGACAATATAATGGGCCTATTTATGGAGACGGCAATAGCTACAATCTTCCAACGCAAAACTTGTACGATGCTTTTGACCCAACAGACCCTAGACGCGACATGACAATTTTGGATATAGATGCTTTTATTGCGGCACAAGCAAACCCAGAAAATATTACTTATGGTATCGGCGCTGGGGGCCACACTGGTTACTACAACAATAAATACATTAAAAGGCAGAATGAGCTTGGCCTTCCTGATAATGACCTTACAAGCCCTGTGAATTATAGAGTCATTAGATATGCAGATGTTCTTTTGATGGCAGCAGAGGCGCACTTCCAAAACGGAAATGTCTCTGAAGCCCAAAGCAAAGTAGACGAGGTTCGAAACCGCGCCGGCGTTTCAAACATTACAGTTAGCTCTATTGATGATATTTTCAATGAACGCCGTTATGAGCTAGCCTGTGAAGGTCATTGGTTTTTTGACCTTGTTCGCTGGGGAAAGGCGGAAATTGCAATAGACGGGTTTCAAACAGGAAAACACGAATTATTCCCAATACCAACCTTAGAAATCGATTTAGCTGGAGGAAACTGGTCTCAAAATAGCGGATATTAATTATAACATTATGAAAAAAAATTACACTCCTTTTTTTACCGTTACAACGGTCGTTTTTTTACTTGCCTTGTGCTCTTGTAAAAAAGAAAACCCACAATTAGGGGACCCTCCTGCAGATACAGACGCTATATTTACTTATGCGCCTTCTGACACAAATGCCAATGTTATTATTTTTACCGCAACGAATGCAGACATTATTAATATGTGGGATTTCGGAAACGGTCTTACCGGCGAGGGGGCTGTCGTTTCCTCAGTATATCCCAACGCTGGGACTTATAATATTCGTTTAAGTGTTTTTAATAGTGGAGGAAGTAAATCGAGCAACCAAGAAATTGTTATTGACCAAACAGATCCTGGGCTTTTAGATAATCCTGTTTTTACTATGCTGACTGGTGGTGTTGATGGGCCCGGTTTTAAATCCTGGTATATCGACTCTACGGCCGCCGGCCACTTTGGAGTTGGCCCCGACCCTGTTTCTGCGCTTGGCTATTCACCTGAGTGGTGGTCGGCACCAGAAATGGCGAAGCCTGGGTGCGGAATGTACGACGACAGGTTTATTTTTTACCTCAACGAATATCGCTTTGATATGATTACAAACGGAGATGTATATGTGCACAATACTCTTGCCGATCAATATCCAGGGTCTTTTGAAAACCTCGCAGACTTCACGGCGCCTTACAACAACCAATTAAACGAATCTTGGAATGTGACAGAAGGTTCTGATACAACAATTACAGTGTCCGGTGGTTCTTTTATCGGTTTTGGAACAGGTGTAAACACATATAAAATCATCGAGCTAACAGAAAACTCTATGTACCTTGCGTTCGGCCACCATACAGGGGAGCTTATGTGGTATCTTCGACTAAAACCAGAACAATAAACACCTGAAAATCAATTGTTTATGAAAAACCCTTCTCTTTTTTTCACGCTTCTATTGCTTTTTTCGTGCAACCCAGAAGACCCTGTTTCGCCTATTGTTTTGCCCACCAACCTAAATACAAACATCGTTGTCGACGAGGGTTTTGTTGAGCTTCAGGCAACGGCTAATGGGGCAAACTTTTACAGCTTTATTTTTTATGACGGCGGAGACTCTTCCTATGTCGAATCTAATGACGGAAGTGCTGATTATACCTATTCTTTGACAGGCGAATACTCAGTAAGGGTTCGAGCACATTTAACAGCCTACGATTATATAGAGCTAATGGAGAACATCACAATTTCAGATGTAGGATATACCGGGGGGGTTCCGACAACAGGGTATTCTACCCCCGAAAGCTACCCCAATTATTCTTTGGTGTGGAGCGATGAATTCAACGGTTCTTCTCTTTCCTCTGATTGGGTGCATGAAATAGGAAACGGATCGTGGGGATGGGGAAACAATGAGCTACAATTTTACAAAGAAGAAAACACCGTTGTTGAGGACGGATTATTAAAAATTACAGCAAAAGAAGAGTCGGCGGCGTCCTTTAATTATACCTCGTCAAGAATAAAGACACAAGGTCTTCAGTCTTTTCAATATGGGCGCATAGACGTTAGAGCCGCCCTCCCTTACGGTCAAGGTTATTGGCCGGCGATTTGGATGCTAGGAGAAAACATAGGTTCCGAAGGTTGGCCTTCCTGTGGAGAAATAGATATTATGGAGCTTGTTGGTGGTGGTTCTTTTAATGATAGAACCATTTATGGAACAGCCCATTGGAGCGATAATGGCGCACAGGCCTCTTACGGAGACGCCAGTTCATTGCCTTCAGGAGAAATATATGCAGAAGAGTTTCATGTGTTCTCAATAATTTGGGATGAAACTTCTATTCGTTTTCTTAGGGACGACATTCAGTATCACGACATTAATATTAGCGGTGCCGCACTAAGCGCTTTCCAAAACGATTTCTTTTTAATATTGAATGTTGCTGTTGGAGGAACCTGGCCGGGAAGTCCAAATCAAAACACTTTATTTCCACAAACCATGGCAGTCGATTATGTCCGTGTTTTTCAATAAGTCAAAAAAACAGCCTTTATACTTTGTTGCTGTGGCGTTTTCTTTGTTTTTTAATAGTGCTTAGTGCCGGCTCCTTGGCAATGGGCTTAAAACGCTTTAAAAACGGGTTTTGTTATCTTCCCATGTAAACGAGAAGAACAGAAACGTC
>MDSY01129273.1_pt1 | contig 14869 bp, 8 predicted proteins | sample 811131 | NCBI WGS metagenome assembly MDSY01 (sample SAMN05326643, study PRJNA326480) | marine metagenome | isolation source: seawater | place: Atlantic Ocean: South West | collected 2010 | reverse complement strand
CATCCTTCCACTTTAAGTCAAGATCAATTACGAAACGTGATATATCTTGAACCTTTTCTACTACAGAAATACGATCTCCTTTTACATGGATTGCTTTTGCAATTAATTTATGAAATTCATCTGTTTTTTCAAATGGGATTGTATACGCCCCTGTTTTTATATCTCCACCGTATATTGTATGGGTGTGTTTCTCTTTTTTTGGATACTGAGATAAGAATTTCTCCAATTTCGCATAAACCATGATACTCTAATTCTATATATTTTTTTTATGTATTTTTTTTCCATAATAAATCAAATTTTTAAAAATATTTAAGAAAGTATTACAACCTAACATTAAATGTCATCCGCACTTAAAAGAATATTAAAAAAAGATATTAAAGAAATTAAAAATCAAAAACTGAATGATTTGGGTATTTATGTAAAGTTTGATGAAGAAAATATGTTAAAAGCAACTGCTATGGTTACTGGACCGAAAGATAGTCTATATGAATATGGTTTCTTATTCTTTAATATAACTTTTCCTAAAAACTATCCATATGCTCCACCCGATATAAGTTATATATCTAGAAATAATGTACGTATACACCCTAACCTCTATGTTGGAAGGCATTCTAGTGGTAATGGGAAAGTATGTCTTTCTATCCTTGGAACTTGGAGCGGTCCAAAATGGACAAGTATTATGGATATAACGACGGTTCTATTAACTATACAATCCCTTTTAGATAATAACCCACTACATCATGAACCGGGTCAAGAAAGGAATACATCAACTACAAATGAACTTTATAACGAGATTATAAAGTTTGAAAGTCTAAATACGTTATTATTGAAAAACTTTACAGAAAATCAAGGTATTTTCCTTGATTTTAAAGAAGATATGGAAAAAGAAATTAGTAAAATTGGAAAAACAGAAATAATAGAATATATTAAAGAATACTGTTCAAATAATAATGATTCTAAAGTAATAGTTCCTATCTATAGAATAAATACATTCCTATCGTATTCATCATTATTTGAAAATATAGAAAAATTAAATTTATAGAAAAAATTAAATTAAATTAAATAAATTTGATTTAAATAATAAAATTTATAATATAAAACAAATAAGATGGAATTGAACTTTTGCGATAATTGTAATAATCTCATGGATATATATTCGGACGAACAAAACTCAAAATTATATTTAGGGTGTAAATGCTGTTCTAATAGACAAGATTTTGACGAAGGTAATAAATGTATTTATACGAATGAATCAACAATAGAATTAAGTGATATTATTAACTCAAACCCATATTTAACAGAAGATACGACACTACCTCTTATCAAAGGTAATCCTAATATTAAATGTCCAAATGCAGAATGTATCTGTAATAAAGATGATAGTGTTGAATCAGAAATACTTTATATAAAATATGATCATGATAAGTTAAGTTATATGTATATTTGTAAACACTGTAATCAAAAATGGAAAAATCGTTAAATAAATTTGAAATTTAATTAATTAAAGATTAAAAAAAATAATAGAAATATATAATGGACGACGAATTTGAAGAAGATTTTTCAGATGAAGAATATGAAGAAGAAAATGATTATGGCATTTCTCCAAATGAATTAGATATCAATGAATTTTATAAAGATTATGAAAAAAATAAAAAGAATTTTAAAACATCCCCAGTATTAACAAAATACGAAAAAACAAGAATTATTTCTGAGAGAGTTCAACAAATATCAAATGGGGGAATACCATTTATTAATAATCCTGAAAGTTACGCAACTGTATATGATATTGCTCTAAAAGAACTTTCTATGAAAAAGTTACCCTTTATAATTAAAAGAACAATTAGTGGTGGTAATTATGAATTATGGAAATTAGAAGATTTGAAAATAATAAACTAATAACTAATAAACTCAAAAAAATAATATATATAATTATTATAAATGGAAGATATACACGTTTTTATTATTTTATTTTTAGCTCTAATATTTTTGTGTAGGGTCACAAAAGAAGGTTTTGAAGAAATGGAACCAGGTGGAACGCCTGTGATGACTCCTGTTCCCGCGGTCGCCGAGCCTACCGAGGATGGTGTTGAAGATGATCCCGTTGAAGAAAATCCCGTTGAAGATGAGGTTGTTTCTCCAGGAAAAGTTGATGGACCGACACCAGGAAACCCAATGCCACCTTCTCAACTAAACCAGGATAATGGTTTACAAGGTTGGGATCAAAGGAGAATTTTTTCTTCACCAATGGCTCAAAATTTCGGCAGTATACTTGAATTAAAGGACATCCAACATTTAAATCATCTTTTCTCAAAAAGAAATGGTGACCCCAATGTTCCTTCTCAACCAATTGATTCACAGATGCCTTCATTATCGGAAGGTAATACCGTACCAAATATGATACAACCCAATGGTGGCAATGGTGGTAATGGTGGCAATGGTGGTGGATCTGTTGAATTACATATGGTTTACGCCGAATGGTGTGGTCACTCCCAGAATGCTCTCGGTGATTTTGAAGAATTAATTGATAAAACAGATGTTAAAACATCCAGTGGAAAAACAGTTAAGTTTGTATTAACTGAACAAAGTTCTGATGGTTTTAAAGAATTTAAAGGTAAAGTAAAAGGATACCCATCATATATGGTAAAAGACGGTGGTGAACTAACGGAAGTAGATGTAGGTGATCGTAGTGGTGGTGCCATTATCGCAGCAGCAGAAAAACTATAAATTAATATAACTTATTAACTTTTAATTCAGGTCCTTTTTTCCTTGTAAAATCATGTTCTACTCTTTCTTCTTCAGAAAAATTTTTATCTGAATAATCCCAGAATTGCTGAGAACCAATTCTAAAATCAGGTCTTTTCTCAGCTTTATACCAAAATACTTGATCTTCTAATTTATTACTTTTCGCATTATTATTGATAACTAAACATTCAAAGTTTTCAGTACATTGATCCATAACTTGACAAAACATATCAAAATTAGGAAACATACCCGCATAATGTTCATACAGGCGTTTCCGATTTGAAACATAATTTTCTCTAAGTATGAAAATATAATCTATATTTGTTCTTAAATTAGGAGGGACACCTAAAGCATACTGCATTGTTAATAAAAATAACAATTTATAATGTCTTCCATTCATAAAAACAGAACGCATCCATTTATCTTTTGCCCATGTATTATCATAAAGACAATCATCTAATATTAAAAATGCTCTAGGGTCTATTCCAGCATCACCTTTGTTTATTTTATCTATCATAGTTTTTTGTCTTTTTAAGACATTTTGAACTATTTCACTTTTAAATTCATCATGGATAAATAATTTTGGGACAATTTTACTGTAAAATTGATTTGCTCCTTCTGTCCCAGATATAACCTGTCCAACAGGTATTCCAGCATGGTGATAAAGTATGTCTCGGCATAAAAAAGACTTCCCCGTATCTCTCTTCCCTATTAAAACAACTACCTTATCATCTTTAATTTCAGTTAGGTCAAATTTCCTTAATTCAAGATTCATTGCCATAGTATATTACTTTAAAATATTTTATTTAAAGGTATTATATACGCATTGGTGTGTGTGTTTATTCTATGGAAAAAAACTATAATAAGATTTAATTAATGAATATTAAATATCACAAATGGAATAAAAATGAGAGAACAAAATTATTTAAATCATGTAAGGAACTTTTAGAATTGAGTGAATGTCAATTTTATCAACCATATTACTCACTATATTTTAACATACACAATACCAAGAATTCTCATAAAACATTAGATCTTGATAGAAGATTCTTTATTAAAGAAATAAATTATATAGAAAAAGAAAATTATGAAACTTCAAATACAATATTAAAATGTAATGTTTATGATAAACACCACAATACAATTATAGAAAAAGATATCTTTTGTAAGTGTATTCCTATATTAGACCCGCTCTATTTTTTAATGAATAATTATAACAATCTTATTAAAAGAAATCCACTCCTTCCAAGCAATTACTCATATAATTCATACCATAAAATAAATGATATGAACAATAGTGCATACATAGATACATTTTTCTCATTTATTACATCCGAATTAACATTAAATGATATAAATCCATCTTTTCCTATATTTTATGGTTCTCTCTCAGGTATTAAAAAAGAGATGAAATACGATATAACCGAAGATTATGAAGATTATAAAGGAGAAAAATGGTTTTATAAAACATTAGGTAAAACACATACTCTAGATATGTATGTGTCTTCAGATGAAAGCGATGAAAGTGATGAATCATCTGAAGATAGTTACTATGATGATAATGAATATATATCACTTCTTCAAAATATACCTTGTCAGAATTTTTTTATTGAAAAATTAGATGGTACACTAGAAGATCTACTAGAAAAAATGGAAAATACTAATACGGATCTAATATTATCATGTATTTTCCAAATTTCATTCGCACTTAACTACCTACAAAAACATTATAACTTCACACATAATGACCTACATGTAAACAATGTAATGTATACTAAAACAGAAAAAACATTTCTATATTATAAATTCAATAACATATACTTTAAAGTCCCAACATATGGTTATATTTTTAAAATAATTGATTTTGGAAGATCTATTTTTGAGTTCCACAAAAAAACTTTTTTTAACGATAATTTTAGTAAGCATGGTGAGGCAGAAGGACAATACACATATCCTTTGAATAATCTGTTATTTAAGAAAAAAGAAGTAAATATATATCCTAATTTTCATTTTGATATGTGTAGGTTAGCAACAACTATAATTGATGTCTGTGGAATAGAATTTGATAAAGATTATAAAGAAAAACAATCATTTGTTGATTTTATTATAAATCTAACAATGGATATTAATGGTGAATCTTTATCTAAATTAAAAGATGACTTTAATATGTATGTCTCTATATCTAAATATGCGAATAATTCTCTACCAAGAGATATCATTCAAAATTACATATTCAAAAATATGAGAATAAAAAAGAAAAATTTCCCTAAAAAATTGTATTATACTCTTTAAAATGGTGGTCTTGAAGAATGAGTTAGTAATGTTTCTCCAGAACGCATAGATACTTGATTATTTTCGCCAGTATTATTTGTCTTATTTTTAAAATAATTAACAGCAAAACATACCGAAAAAATAGTAGAGAATATCTTTAATAATTCTTTACTATCATAGTTGCTCTCATTTTTATAATCTTTACGATTTGTTAATAAATATATTATACCCGTTGATAAAGCACTAATTATTAAAGAAAAGAATAAACCATTATTTAACATTTATAAAATATATATATTATTTTCATAATTTAATCAAATTAAAATCCTTCTTCTTCTATTATCGCATCATCAAATAATGTATATTTATCATTTTCTTTATTAATATCTATACCCTTTTTCTCTAACATTTTTGAAACATCTTCAAAAAATAAATCTACTGTCTCCGTGTCATCATTTTTATTAACGGAAATTATTTCTTTTTCTTCCTTTGGTTCTTCATTTGGTTCTTCCTTTGATTCTTCCTTTGGTTCTTCCTTTGGTTCTTCCTTTGGTTCTTCCTTTGGTTCTTCTTTTGGTTCTTCTTTTGATTCTTCATCTTTCTTAGTAATTTTAAATAATGAGTCGTCATCTATATTATTACCAACTGGATCTTCTTTAACAAAATCATTGAATACGGCCTTTATATTATCGGTTATAGTCTCATTCGGTTTATCTTCAAATGTCCCTTGATCAATTATTTCAGCATTATCTGCATCATCTAAATAACTCTCTAGAAGTGATTTATCACCAATAGTATTTTCTTTATTTTCAGAATAAATATCTACATTATCATAGTTTTCTTCTTGTTCACCTAAATCGGGGATTGTATTTATATCTAAATTTTCACATTTATTTTTAATTTCATCTTCATCCGGAGAAACATATCCATCAGGTGTTTCATAATAATTATTTTTTTCGGGAACAACTTCCTCATTAGTACTTACAACGGTGGGAACAGGTTGTTGTATTTCTGGATCACTTGAAAAATTATCGTCATTGGTGGTTTCACTTAAAAGATCCATTTTGAATTTATCTTCCATATTATTTATCCGGTCCCTTAGTTGTTCTTGATCTATACTATCATTACTTTCTTTATCTTCTATTTCATCCGGAATATCTTCTTCCTTAGTATTTCCATCATCCTTTAAAGACTTTATTTCTTCTAATAACATTTTTCGGATATCATCATTTGTCACTTTACTTCTCTCATTATTACTATTATCATAAATATCTAATTGTTGTTTTAATATCTCTTTAACCGGTAGAGCTTTACGAATCGTGTTTTCTATTGAATCCTTGATTAATATTTCAACCGTTCTCATATTCTTTTGATATTCAGAACCAATTACATAATCATCAAACAAATATGGATTTTTCCATATTTCTCTAGCAATATTTATATAGCACTTATGAATAAAATTTATAGTTTTAGGAATTACTAATTCTATATTTGAGTTATTATTAGAACCAATCGCTGTTAATATTTTTGTATGACTTATAAAAACAGCGGTTATTAAGTCATTTAACCAATCACAATTAGAAGTATCAATAATACGATTTGTTTCTGTTTCTATAACTTCATTACTCCAAGTAGGAACTTTTTCTAGAAATAATCTAAATAATACGAGGATTGATGTATTGTTTGGGTTATTCGTCCTGTGAACAGTTTTAGATTCATCATAGATAGACTTTATTCCATCAAAAAAATTAGGTGCCAATACATCTACTAACTGCGCTGTATATTCCATTTTCGCATGTGTAAAAATCGCATTGTTTGTTTCATCCATTTTTTATTCTAAATATTTTATTTTTTAATTTTATACTTTCCCATTTAAAAATATATTATCTAATATATTTTAATAAAGAACATGTCTGACTTTAGAAATGCAACATCATTTGTAAAGTGTGATCATTTGAAGATAGGTGGTATTGGTTGGCCAAAACAATACAATACGGATAATGCATATCTAAAATTTACAAATACAAATGGTCTTGAATGGCAAGCTGCTTCTGACTCTCTAAATAATGTAGATACTGGTTTTAATGATTATATTGTTATGAATCAGCAAAAAGGTGGTTCAGGTATAACTATAGCAGCAAACACAAATAGTTACATACGTGCTGGACCAGGTGAGCGCCTTGACGACAGTATGGGGACGGGTGGATCGGATGGGAGGGGTACTGGTCTTACATATGAACCTCGTGGACAAATAACGATTGGTTTAACACATGAAGATGCTGATAAAGATTCAACAGATATAGCTATCCATGGAAGTTCATTAAAAATGCATAGTTCCATTACAGACAGGGAATTAAGTTTTATAGGTGATAAAGTTAAAAAACAATATCCATCCAGTGGTGAAAAAATATTTCAAGAATCACCTTTAAGTTTTAAAGTAAGTAATGGTGAAATCCTTAAAAAAGAAAATGGATTATGGGTATGTAAAAACTATAAGGGAGAAACTTTAACAAATAAGGTAATAGATAACCCTAACATTTCAGGTGATATAGTATTTCCAAAAGGTAAAACTAATGTAGAGTATGGGGTAAACACCGGTAATGTAGGGGTAATATCACATAGAAAGGAAATTCCAGGTATATTTAAACATCATAAAGGAATTGATGAAAATTCATCTACAAAAGAAAATGAATATAAAAACTGGACAATAGAAACCACCATTAGCGGTAAAAAGGATTCCAACATCATTGAAGAATACAATGTAGGATATCAAAAATTATATGGTAAGTTTGATAATTATAATAATCCCGTCAATGGAGAAAATACCTTCAAATATAATGATTATTACAATGGTTGGAATTTATCTGTATCAGCATATACAAAATATACTACAAGTAATAATTCAACCCATATTATAAGACCAGGAACTGTCTTTAAAATTATTAAAAATAGTATCACCCATTATGAAACTCTTACAAAGGTATGTAAAGCAATTAAAAATACATTATTTTTTGAAAATTCTCAAGAAAATTATGATGGTGGAACAGTATCCATTGAAGGCATCGCCGCGAGCACTACTGTTAATGATGGTGGATCCCTTCCATCATCAACCATTACATTATCTAATGCGACAACATCATTTATTCCGGCTCAAACTATTGTAACCTTTAGTTATTCAGGAACAGATACAGATGGAATAATACAGAATGAAGTAGAGGTAGGGGCGACATCAATTACATTAACAGCCGCCTCTCCTGACCCAGGGGACAATACTTTGAATATTGTTATAAAACCGTTTAATACATCTGCAATTACATTGACAAAAGTGAACGATTCTGAAAAAATTGTAGACTATACTATAAAAAAAGGCACTTTACAGGATGATACAAAGGCAAGTAATGAATTAACAGCGTCATCAAACACAATCACTATTAATAAAGCAACTATTGGTATTATTCCTATCGGAACAATTCTTTTAGTAGGAGGACATATTTTTAAAGTTACACCTTCAGAAGTCCCTGTTAATAGTAGTTCTATAAATGTTACTTATAGTGGAGGAGAAACCTTTACATTGGCATCAAATACTACAAATATATATATACGGTCATTGATAGCGGAAACTATTACATCCAATGATGATAATAGAACATCGGTATTATCACAAAACAATACACTAAAAAATTTATCAAAACAAGATGTTAGTTCAACATTTTATATCTCCACACAAAACAAAAAACATGAAAATGGTATTGTTTATGGCGATAGAATTGGTAAAATGTTGAGTAATAAAGAATTAAATATATATCATAGAGAAGATGAGGGATTTTATGTAGGGTGGAATATCTATTTATGGAATACTAAAATCCCATTAAATAATAGTCTTGTTTCAGATATAAAAGCAACTACAGATATAGTATTTACAAATCCAGTGGATAATACAGATAAATTGGAAGTAGCATTAGGAACATCCACCTCTACTACTTCTCCAAATATAATTACCCTACCAAATAATACTGAAAAAAATTTAGATGGTTACAATGTTAAAATTAAGGGTTTTCCAGATGGAACAACAATATCGTCAGGTCAGACAACTGGTCAAGCAACTTTAAATTTATCAAATGCTTCTGAAGGTGTATTAGGCGCAAATACAAACATCCATTTAAATGATAGTACAATTCCCAAAGATTATTATTTTACAATTAATGCAGTATCTGTTGGTGATACAAGTATTACTATTTCACCTTCGCCTCCAGCAGACGTTAATCTATCGTCATGTACTGTTAAAATTATGGGTATACCAGATAACACAACCGTAAATTTACCATCGGGTATTATAGAAGGATATAATTCAAGATTAAATACTATACAAGTTTTATTAAACAATAGATCATATACAGTTGATAGTAATACATTTTATTGTCTTAAAAAAGGATATAAAATATCAGGTTCTGGTGAGTCTTATTTTGTTAATCTTGATAGTAACAAGATCCTTAATGATGGTTATTATGATAACTGGAATATAGAAGTTGAATCAGAAAAAAATAAAGGATATTATGAATCTTCTTCAGACTATATAATTAGCAATTACAAAAAACAAACACTTATCACAAATTATGATGCAAATTATAGTGGTTTATTAATTGATAATTCAACACTCCCAATGACAACAAAACCAGTAGAAGCAAATTATTTTAAAGATTGTAGGATTGTCATTTCAAGTGAATCAGACGTACAATCTTCAAGTTCAAATTACAAGGGTATAATTACTTCTCATGATGCCTCAACTGCCGATACTTCAAAAATACTAACGGGGACAGTAATTGAAGGTGTTACTACCGCAACTCTATCGGGAGTTGATGTCTCCAAGTTAACTATAAGACCTGTATTGAATGCCGAGATACCTGCGAACACAAAAATATTAGTAACTTCCTCACCAGGAACTACTTCAATAGTAGTAGTCGGTGTGACTGCTGCTGTAAACTCAAATGAATTAACATTAACAACTACAGAAACCAACTTTGAAGGAGGAAGTGTTTTTATGTTAACAAATATGAGTAATCTTGTCGTTCAATGGGATCCCACTGCACCAACAGCTGCTGAAATATCATCAAATAATAACTTCTATATCACATATAATAATACTGATTGGAACGATACAAATAAAAGAACATTGTTATATAAAACTTTACAAGCAGAAAGTATTTCATTTGATTCAAACGAAAATAATACAAACCGATTAACCGGTTTCATAGAATTAAAAGATCATTCTGATGGAACGACAACTGCTAATACAGATCGGGTAGAACTACTTTCTAATTTAGATATAGATCAATTAACTGATAATCCAAGTGTCCTGGAAACAGATTTTTCACCACCTTCATCAATAGACAATTATTACAAAGGATGGAAAATTACATTAAAATTTGGTTCATTACTAGAAACATTTAATATTATAAGATATTCCGGTAGTGATAATATTGCGACGCTAGATCAAACCATAACAAACCCTTCAAACAAAAGTGTTTCATCATACATCCTTACTAAAAACTTAACACATCAAAGTGCGATTGATGATTTATTCAAGATTAACACATATGTAACTGCTATTAACACCGATAGCAATACTTTAACAATAAACGATAATACACTTACGAATACAATAGATGCTTTTAGAACTATTTTATTATCTCCACCCCGTTTATTTAAATCATACACGACAATCAATAGTATGGTAGATAATGGTGACACCTCAATTACAGTAGTTTTAAATTCAGATATGGTCACGCGCACCGAGTCGGGCGTGGATTCATATATAATATCGGGGGTTGGCATTGAATTAATAAGTAAAGATAATACATACAAAACTACGGTATATGAAACAGCTACCTCTTACAGTCAATTAAAAATTGTATATACCACCGAAATTAATAGTATTATTACAGGAAATACAGAAGAAGATTATATAATAAATGTATTTGGTGAAAGCACTAGAGTTCCCATAAAATCTGTAAGTAATACAACTGTAATATTAGAAACAAATCCATATTACAATAATGTTATTGGATGGTATGTTTCGTTATACAACGATAGAAAGTATAAAATTCATTATGATAATTATACAGGACAGGGGAACCGGATAGGAAAAAATTTTAAGTTGTGGAATACAGTATCTACTATCAATGATTTCTATAAAAATTGGACGTTACAACTTGAAGAATATTTTGACCAAATTTACGGACTAACTGACGCAGCTGGAAATAAAGTAGATGAAAAATTTACAAAAAGGTTAACACTAAATATAGATGAATTTAATGGTGAAAATCAACAGGTTATAAGACAAGTAGGTTATACTGATGAACCAAGGGATCTGGAGGCAACGCTTGGAGAGGCAGCATCAAACATCTTCAACCTTTCACAATTCGCAATCTACCTTATCCCCTCCAAAAATGTTAAATATGGTGATAACATTAATAGTACTTCAACAAATACGATAGAGTATAAAATTATATCAGATTATAAGACTGATAAAAATAAACTGATAGAAACAGGTATTATGCAAAAAGAAAACACCATTTCTTCTCTTTCAAATGAAAACGATGATTACTATAATGGTTGGGAAATAACTACATATAATACAATTACAAGTAATAATGATAAATTAATAGTTATATATAATGGAACCGAAACAGTTATTGATATCACACATGGTTCATACTCAGGTTCTGAATTAGCAACAGAATTAAAGAGTAAATTAGATACTGCTGTAGGTGGGACACCTTTTACAGTAGGATTTTTAGCATCCTCTCACAAAATCACTTTTTCGGCAGGACTCGCATTTGCTTTTAAATGGGATAAAACGTATACGCATTATTTCACAACCCTACACGAAACATTGGGTTTTGGAAAAACGGATGATTCAAACTACAATGGTAACACGGTTACTTCTCCTAATAAAATTTCATTATATCCGAGTAAAAATGGAGAATCCTCTATTATAGAAAAATACGATGGAACAACAAAATCATTAATAGTTGGTAATCTTAGAAGTAAAAACGCTTTTCCAAGTGTAGGAACAAAGACAGGTAATAAGACTAAATATATAATTACTCCTTCCGATCATACAAATGGATCATTAATAATAAAAAGTTCAAACAATATACATCTAAATAAAGAATACTCAATAGGGAAGGATGATTTCTATAATGGTTGGGATATAATAACATATAAGAATGGTTCTTACCAATGCTCACATATTACCGATTATGATAACAATACTAAAAAGATAACAGCACCATCATTAGATATATCTTTATTATCTGGAAATACATCTTATTCTTTGAGAAATCAAAAACACTTACTGGGATACCTTAGAAAGAATGGAAAAACAGTATTCCCGGGTGGAGATAAAAAAGGTATTCTTGATGTTACTGGATTTACACAACATACATATGATGCATCGGCGTTAGATACTGATCCAACGGGTGTTTCTATAAAATTATATCGTGATGGTGCAACCAATTTTAAATGGTTTAATCAAGAACAACCATCTACTGTAGATGATTATTACAATAATTGGAGGATATCAGTTTATATAAATAATAATGAATATCATTCAACTATTAAAAAATATTATGGTTCTGATTATAGAATAGTCCTCAACGATTTAAATATTGAAAAATTTTTATTGAGGTCATCAACCGTCACAACTACTGCTAGCGATGGAGTAGTAGATATTGAGAATATATATAAGTTCATACTTTATGAACCATCTTATTATATGCTTTCATTTGAAGCGTTACCCGTAGATAATTATTACAATGGGTGGCAAATTAACGTCCTGAATAATGGATATTTCTATTCTTCTATTATTTCAGATTATAATGGGAAAGATAGAAAAATAATCGCTGACAGTTTACCAGAAAATTTAGATGAATCGTCTAGATATGAAATAGTTGAAAATGTTGAAGGAGTTATGTCTGATACCTTGAAATTATCAAATGAAGCAAGTGAAATAACAAATTATTATGTTGGTTGGACCCTCTCAACTATGGATAGTAGCGATAATATTGGCGATACTTCAGAAATAATTACATATAATTCGTATGATAAAAGCGTTACATTAAATCCAGCGATTAATAGTACCAGTTCAACTACGAAATATAAACTCTATTTTAATTCAGAAAACTCTATCTTTGGTAATTCATCTGGTAAAAATATATATACTGGTTCAAGAAATATAGTTATTGGGAGTAATGCCGGTCCTCTAAGCACCGATAACAGTATTTCTGATAAACTTTACATAGATTCGGATATAAATACAAGGGGTGTGAACTCATTTATTTATGGTAATATGACCAGGGGGTCCGAAGAATTAAAAGTGAATGCTGATTTAAAAGTGAAGGCTGATTTAACTGTTTTAGGGAATATTACCGGAACTGAAGGTAAAACATCAACCCTTCAACGAGTTATGATAGGTACCGCCAGCGCTGAGTCTGGAACGATCAATAATACAACTATAGGGGCAACCACCCATACAACTGGTAAATTTACAGACCTTGTTGTTACTAATAATTTTACTGTTCAGGGGACAACAACAACAATTGATACTACATCACTTATAGTTGAAGATCCTTTAATAAAACTTGCTAGAAATAATAACGCGGGAGATACTTTTGATATTGGTATTTTTGGTCAATATAAAGATGGTGAAGACATAAAGTATACGGGCATTTTTAGAGATGCTCAAGATAGTGGTATTAGTGATGGAAGATGGAAATTATTCACAGATTTAACACAAGAACCTGGAAACACGACATTAGGTGATGGTGTTGATGTTGGTGTTGGTATTAATGGTTATACAAAAGGAACACTTGTTTCTAATATAGAAGGAAATCTTGATGGTGTTGTTGGTGGCTCAACCCAGAATCTTATCACTGGCACAACAATTACTGCTAATGTAGGATTTGTGGGTCCCCTTGATGGAATCGTTGGAGGGACAACCCCCGCAGCAATTACAGCAACTACAATTACTGCTAATTCAGGTATGAGTGTTAAAAATGGAACTTCGGGTTCAGGGTTTATTAATTTTTATGAAGATGAAGATAGTGGTTCGGGGGGTGGTCAAAATTATATTAGATTAGAATGTCCAGCATCACTTACTTCAAATTCAACATTAACACTTCCAACCGAAGATGGGAATCTTGTTTCTACGGGAGATAGTGAAAAAGTTACTACAAATATGTTAACGGTCACACTAGACGGTACCGCCAATAAGGTTCCTGATACATCATATGGAACTACGAGTTCTATTCCCCAGTTTTCTGTAGATAAGAGCGGGCGGATTACTACTGTAACTTCTAATGATATAGCGACAAGTTTAACAGTTGCGGGTGATGCATCTGGTTCTACCGTTATACAATTATTAGATGAAAATCTCACTTTAACAGGTGGTACCGGTATAACCACAACAGTTACTTCAAATGTAGTAACATTTGATCTAGCGGACACACTCGACGGCACTAGCGGTAAGGTTCCGGGAACATATGGATCGGAGACAGCTATTCCAGAACTAGTAATTGATGCCCAGGGAAGAATAACAGGAGTGTCTGAAAAATCTATTTCTACAGATCTCTCTGTACAAGCAGATAGTGGAACATCTGAGCACAACACCGTTGTAACAACCGTTAGCTCTGGTTCAACACTTTACCTTGAAGGTGGAACTGGTGTAAATACAGTTGTTTCTGATAATCAAATAACATTCAATGTGGGACAAGATATATCTACAACAAGCACTCCTACATTTGGAAATGTAACATTAACAGGTGGAGAGCTGGCGGTATGGGCTGGTGGAAAAACT
>MDSY01110397.1_pt1 | contig 14874 bp, 13 predicted proteins | sample 811131 | NCBI WGS metagenome assembly MDSY01 (sample SAMN05326643, study PRJNA326480) | marine metagenome | isolation source: seawater | place: Atlantic Ocean: South West | collected 2010 | reverse complement strand
TTATTTAATTCAGACATTTTGATTTAAAGCTTTTATAGCAGGTAGAGTTTTTCCTTCAAGGTATTCTAAAAAAGCTCCACCAGCAGTTGAAACGAAATTGAAAGAATCAAATTTTTCAAATTTATTTATTGCAGCAACTGTTTCACCACCTCCTGCTACAGAAAATATTTTATCGTTCTTTGCTTTTTGCGAAATTAACTCTAATATTTTTTTAGTTCCATTTTGAAAATTTGGGTTTTCAAAATATCCCGCTGGCCCATTCCAAAGGATAGTTTTTGAATTATTTATAATTGTTTTAATAGATGATATTGTTTTTGATCCAATATCCAATATCATATCATTATCATCTATTTCATTTATATTTTTTTCTTTTCCCTCTCCATTTAAACTTTTTGATACAATGGCATCTATTGGAAAAGTAACTTCACAGTTATATTTTTTTGAGTTTTCTAATATTTCTTTGATTAAAGGACCACAATCATATTCACATATTGATTTACCTATATTTGAACCAGTATGTTTTAGCATAGCATTACCCATTCCACCAACAATTATAATATTATTAAATTTTTTTATTAAATTATTTATAATTTTAATTTTTGTTGAGATTTTTGATCCTCCAATAATTAGAGTAACAGGTTTTTCAATTTCTGAGGTTATTTTCTTTAATGCATTAATTTCTTCTGCAATTTGTAAACCAAAATAAGAAGGAATATATTTAGTGATACCTTCAACTGAAGCATGAGATCTATGAGAACAGGAAAAAGCATCATTTATATATATATCTCCCAAATCAGATATTCTTTTAGAAAATTCATTGTCGTTCGATTCTTCTCCTTCATTAAATCTAATATTTTCAAGCATTATGATTGATCCATTAGAAATTTTATTTATCTCTGAAATCGTATTTTCAGTTATAGTTTCTTCATTAAACAAAACTTCTTTTTTTAATAAAAAAGATAATTTTTCAGAAATAGGTTTTAATGACATTCCTGCAACAACCTTTCCTTTTGGCCTTCCAATATGAGATATAATTATAATTTTAGCTTGTTTTTCTAATAAAAGATTTATTGTAGGTATTATTTTTTCAATTCTTGAAGTTTCAGTTATTGCTCCATTTTTCATGGGAACATTTAAATCAACTCTTAATAAAACTTTTTTTCCTTTGAGTTCTAGATTTTTATTTAAAATATTTTTCATAAAAAATTAAATTTTATGAATATACTTTACTAGATCACACATTCTATTTGAAAAACCCCATTCATTGTCGTACCACGCTGAAATTTTTCCCATATTTTTACCAATTACGCAAGTTAGCGAAGCATCAACAATTGCCGAAAAAGGGTTATGATTAAAATCTATCGAAACTAGTTTTTCTTCAGTAATATCAATTACTTTTTTAGTTTTATCTTTAGATGCTTTTAAAAAGCTAGAATTAATTTTTTCTTTTGTTATTTGTTTTTTTGTACAAAAGACCAATTCAATTAATGATACATTTGGTGTAGGTACTCTCATAGCAATTCCTTCTAGTTTTCCTTTAAGAGAAGGAATAATTTCTCCTATGGCTTTTGATGCTCCAGTTGAGGTTGGAACAATTGATTGACTCGCAGACCTTGCTCTTCTGGGGTCTTTATGAGAATTATCAAGAATTCTTTGGTCACTAGTAAAAGAATGAATAGTTGTCATAAATCCTTTTTCAATTTGAAAATCTTTATTTAAAATATTTGCAACAGGAGCCAAACAATTGGTTGTGCAAGAAGCCGCTGAAATTATTTGGTCATTTTTTGTTAAAACTTTTTCATTTACACCATACACAATAGTTTTATCTGCATTTTTACAGGGTGCTGAAACTATGACTTTTTTAGCACCATTTTTTATATGATTTAACAATTTCTCTTTTGAATTAAATTTTCCAGTACACTCAAAAACATAATCAACATCATTTTTTTTCCAATTTATATTTTCTAAACTTGATTCTTGTGAAAATGAAATTTTATTTTTATTTATTATTAAATTCTTTTTATTAAAATCAATATCAGCATTAAACTTTCCATGGATTGAATCATTTTTAAGTAAAGAACAAGTTGTTTCTAAATTAGATCGATTATTTATATGTTTAATTAATATTTCTTTATTATTATTTTCGACAATTGATCGAATTACCATTCTACCAATTCTGCCCATCCCATTAATTCCAATTTTTATTGCCATTTTAATTTTTTAATAGATTTTTAATTTTTTTGGAAATATTTTCTACAGTTAATCCAAAATGATTATAAATATCTTTATATGGTGCGCTTTTACCAAATTCATTAATTCCAAAAGCAAACCCCTCGGTTCCTACATATTTTTTCCAGCCATCAGTTGATCCTGCTTCAATTGATATTTTAAGCTTGGTTTCACCAAGGATTTTCTTTTTATATGATTTAGACTGTACATCAAAAAGATCTTGGCAAGGCACGGATATAACTTTTGAATATATTTTATTTTTGGCTAATTTAAGGCTTATTTGCGTAGCCAAATCAACCTCAGAGCCACTTGCTAAAATAGTTAAGTTAATTTTTTTGTTTGTTCTTAAAACCTCATAAGCTCCAAATGAACATTTGTTAATTGATGAATATTTTTTTCTAACAGGATTAAGATTTTGTCTAGTTAAAGATAATATACTTGGGGTTTTGGAAGTTTTTAATGCTAATTCCCAACATTCAATGGTTTCAATTCTGTCTGAAGGTCTAAAAACATTTAAGTTTGGAATAGATCTTAAACTTGTTAGTTGTTCAATTGGTTGGTGGGTTGGTCCATCTTCACCTACACCTATTGAGTCATGAGAATATACCAATATCGTAGGTATATCCATCAGAGCAGCCATCCTGACAGCATTTCTTGCATAATCTAGAAAGGTCAAGAAAGTGCCGCTATAGGGTTTAATACCACCATGCAGAACTAGACCATTCATTATTCCTGTCATGGCAAATTCTCTAACCCCATAATTTATATAGTTCCCAGAAAAATCCCCATTCGCAATCTCATGCGTACCTTCCCAATTTGTGTTATTTGAACCTGTTAAATCTGCAGACCCTCCAACTAATTCTGGAATAAGTGGACCTAGAACATTAATGACTCGCTGAGAAGAAGTTCTTGTTGCAATATTAGGCTCATCTTTCTGGACTGCATCGATATATTTATAAATAGCTTCTTCAATACCTTCAGGTAAATCCGACGCCATTCTGCGCAAGAATTCCTCAGCTAAAGAAGGATACTTAGACTTGTAATCTTTAAATATTTCATTCCATTCACCTTCTATTGCTTGTCCATGGTCAGAAGCATCCCATGCAGAATAAATTTCTTTAGGTATATTAAACGCTTCATGCTTCCATCCTAAATTAGCTCTTGTGTTTTTTATCTCTTCCTCACCTAAAGCAGATCCATGAGTAGAGGCAGAACCTTCCTTTTTAGGAGACCCCTTTCCAATAATTGTTTTACAGCAAATTATGGTCGGCTTATCGGTCTCTGCTTTAGCTGTTTTTATCGCCTTATCGATATCATTGGAATCATGGCCATTTACTTCAGGTATTACTTGCCACCCATAAGATTTGAATCTTTCAGGGATATCCTCTGTAAACCATCCCTCAACATTACCGTCTATTGAGATCCCATTGTCGTCATAGATAACAATTAACTTTCCTAGGCCCAAAGTGCCTGCTAAGGAACAAGCTTCATGAGATATGCCCTCCATTAAGCAACCGTCTCCAGTAAATACATAAGTCATATGGTCAACAATACAGTGTTCAGTTGTATTAAATTTCTCTGCAAGTATTTTTTCAGCTATTGCCATTCCTACAGCATTAGAAATGCCCTGACCTAAAGGTCCAGTAGTAGTTTCAACACCAGGTGTAATCCCATATTCAGGATGGCCAGGAGTTTTAGAGCCTAATTTTCTAAAGTTCTTTATTTCATCCAAGCTTAAGTCATAGCCCGTTAAATGCAGTAAAGCATATATGAGCATTGAGCCATGGCCATTAGATAATACAAATCTGTCTCTATTGGGCCAATTAGGATTCTTGGGATTATGAATTAGGTGATTTCTCCAAAGGACTTCAGCTATATCAGCCATGCCCATAGGCATTCCTGGATGACCACATTTTGCTTCCTCTACTGCATCCATTGCCAATACTCTTAGAATATTAGCTATATCAGTGTTTTTTGTAGCCATTTTTAGTAATTCGTATTTTGGCTGAAAACTTTTTTCCTGTATATAGTCAATGCACATATATTAGTAAAAAATAGATAAAACAGTTTGATTATGTGTAAAATACGCGCCTTTTCTTTAAAGGGATAAACAAATATGTCTGAATATAAATTATTTACATCTGAATCAGTTTCAGAAGGGCATCCAGATAAAATGGCAGATCAAATTTCTGATGCCGTTCTAGACGCCATGTTAAAAGATGACCCTAACTCTAGGGTTGCCTGCGAAACTTTAGTGAAAGACAACTTAGTTGTTCTTGCGGGTGAGATTACGAGTCAATCTGAGCCTGACTTAGAAAGCTTAACAAGAAAGGTTATCCTGGATATAGGTTATGACAGCCTAGACGTTGGTTGTGATGGAAATACATGCGAGGTTGTAAATGCAATTGGAAAACAATCTCAAGATATCGCGCAAGGCGTAAATGAAGGAGAAGGCGAGGATTTAGAGCAAGGGGCTGGAGATCAAGGTCTTATGTTTGGTTACGCTACTAATGAAACTGAAGTCTTAATGCCTGCTCCTATAACTTATTCTCATAGACTAGTTGAGCAACAAGCTTTTATAAGAAAATCTGGAAAACTTTCTTGGTTAAGACCAGATGCCAAGAGCCAAGTAAGCTTTGTATATGGAGATGACGGAAAGCCTGAGTCCATTTCGGCGGTTGTTTTATCTACCCAACATGATCCAGAGGTTTCGCAAGAAGATTTAAAAGAAGGAGTTATGGAGGAAATAGTGAAACCTATACTTCCTTCTAACTGGCTTAATGCAAACACTAAGTATTTCATCAATCCTACTGGAAGGTTTGAAATAGGTGGACCTGTTGGAGACTGTGGACTTACTGGAAGAAAAATAATTGTTGATACTTATGGTGGTATGGCTAGACATGGAGGAGGTGCTTTTTCTGGAAAAGACCCTTCAAAGGTTGATAGGTCAGCTGCTTATGCAGGAAGATATGTTGCAAAGAATATAGTTGCTGCGGGCTTAGCTGACAGGTGTGAGATACAAATTTCTTATGCGATAGGTGTTGCAGAACCTACATCTATTAGTGTAAATACCTTCGGAACTGCTAAGATTGATGAAAATAAAATTTCAGATCTAATCAGAGAACATTTTGATTTAAGGCCTAGACAACTCATTAATATGCTAGATCTGAAAAGGCCAATCTATCAAGCTACAGCAGCTTATGGTCATTTTGGCAGAGAAGAGAGTGCTTTTACTTGGGAAAAAACAGATAAAGCTGATGCTTTGAAAGGATAAGAATATGAGTACAAATGATTATAAAGTTTCCGATATTTCTCTTGCTGAATGGGGCAGAAAAGAGATTGTAATTGCTCAATCTGAAATGCCTGCATTGATGAAATTAAGAGAAAGATATGCAGCAGAACAACCTTTAAAAGGGGCAAAGATTCTTGGATGTATTCATATGACAATACAAACAGCTGTTCTAATAGAAACACTCACAGCGCTTGGAGCAGAGGTAAGATGGTCAGGTTGTAATATATTTTCGACACAAGATCATGCTGCAGCAGCAATAGCTGCCTCTGGTGTACCTGTTTTTGCATGGAAGGGTCAAACTGAAGAAGAATTTAATTGGTGCATAGAACAAACCATTTTATCTAATGGTACGCCATGGGATGCAAATATGATTCTTGATGATGGAGGTGACCTTACTTCTATGGCACATGAAAAATATCCAGAAATTCTAGAAAATATACATGGTATAACGGAAGAGACAACCACTGGTGTTCTAAGACTTAATGAGATGATTGAGAAGGGGCAATTAAAAGTTCCGGCTATAAACGTAAATGATTCTGTAACTAAGTCAAAAAATGATAATAAATACGGTACCAGGCACAGTTTGAACGATGGTATAAAAAGAGGAACTGATATGTTCCTAGCTGGCAGGAAAGCATTAGTTATAGGTTATGGTGATGTGGGTAAAGGTTCTGCTCAAAGCCTTAAACAAGAAGGAATGGTGGTTAGGGTTACAGAGATCGATCCCATATGTGCTATGCAGGCCTGCATGGATGGATATGAAGTAGTCTCGCCCTATATAGATGGTGTAAACGACGGCTCAGAAAACTCTATAAATAAAACTCTTTTAGAGGATACTGATCTTATAGTAACAACAACGGGCAACTATAAGGTATGTGATAAGCACATGCTTAAAGCTGTAAAAAGAGGTTCTGTGATATGCAATATAGGACACTTTGATACAGAAATTGATACGCAATATATGAGAGAAGAATGGGCTTGGGAAGAAGTTAAACCACAAGTACACAAAATATTTAGAGACACAAAATCAGGCGACTCTCCTAACCTAGATAGTGATGACTATATTATCCTATTATCCGAAGGAAGGCTGGTGAATCTAGGAAATGCTACAGGACATCCCTCAAGGATCATGGATGGCTCATTTGCAAATCAAGTCCTTGCTCAGATGTATCTTTACGAGAAGAAGTTTGCTCAAATAAATGACGAAGATAAGAAACAAGAACTCATTAAAGTTGAAATTTTACCTAAGAAACTTGATGAAGAAGTTGCTTCTTATATGGTCGAAGGTTTTGGAGGGGTTATGACAAAACTTTCTTCAGAGCAAGCCGATTATATAAGCGTCCCTGAAGAAGGACCTTTTAAATCTGATCTTTATAAATATTAAGAGGTAGGTCACAGAATTACAAAACTTTAAGTTTTGATTGTTTCGTTCTAAAACTTATTCATGTCTAAGAAAATAAATAAAAAAAACCCTTTGTGGGGAGGTAGATTTGAAGGAAGTACTGACAGCTTAACTCAGTCCTTCTCAGCGTCTATTGATATTGATAAAGAACTTTATGCAGTAGATATAAAAGGCTCTATTGCATATGCAGAAGCTTTGAAAGAAGCGAAAGTAATCACTCCAAAAGAATTCCAAAAAATTAAAAGAGGATTAATTAAGATTCTCGCAGGAATAGAGGATGAAAAGTTTGAATGGAATGAAAGCTTAGAAGATGTGCATATGAATATTGAAACAGCCTTAGTAAGAAAAGCTGGAAATGCTGCTAAAAAAATTCATACGGGCAGGTCCAGAAATGATCAAGTTTCAACTGATTTAAGAATGTACTTAAGCCTTAAGATAGACGAAACATTAAAGAATATAACCCTTTTACAAAAGAGTATAGTTAAGCAAGCTGAAAAACATACTTCTTCGATTATGCCTGGTTTCACTCATCTGCAAATAGCGCAACCTGTCACTTTTGGACATCATTTGATGGCATGGTATGAAATGCTAGACAGGGACTTTGCGAGGCTTGCAGATGCAAAACATAGAATGAGTGTACTTCCTTTAGGTTCGGCTGCGTTGGCTGGATCAAGGTATAGAATCAACAGAAATTTCCTAGCAAAAAAACTTGGCTTTAAAAGTCTCTCTAGAAATTCTATTGACGCTGTGAGCGATAGAGATTTTGTTATTGAAACAGCTTCTAGCCTTTCAATCCTTGGGGTCCATTTATCAAGAGTATGTGAAGAAATTGTCTTATGGTCTTCATCCCAATTTGCATACGTTAATTTGTCTGATGAAGTTTGTACTGGATCTTCTATTATGCCTCAAAAGAAAAATCCTGATGTTGCTGAGCTTATAAGAGGCGGCTCTTCGAAGACTATAGCCAACCTAATGGGCTTATTATCATTAATGAAAAACTTACCACTTTCCTATAATAGAGACATGCAGGAAGACAAAGCATTTGTCTTTGATAGTTTGAATTATATAAATGATAGTTTAGTACTTCTTTCTATAGTAATTAGAGGCATGAAAGTAAATATAAAAAAAATGGAAGCAGAATGTAAGCTTGGCCAGATAACGGCAACTGATTTAGCTGACTATCTGGTGGAGAAGTCTATACCTTTTAGGAAAGCACATGAAATAGCAGGAAAGATAGTTGCTCATGCTGAATCAAATGGAATGCAAATATTCGAATTAGAAATCTCTGAATTAAGAAAATTCTCTAAATTAATCTCTGAAGATGTATATTCTTATTTGGACCCAGTCGAGTCAATCAATTCTAGAAACCTAATAGGCGGTACGGCTCCTTCTCAGGTGAAAAAAGAAATAAATGTTGCAAAAAAAAACTTGTCAACAAGGTAATCTAATGAGGTATTTAATCTACACATTACTATTGGTTTTCTTAGCAATAAACACTAGTGCATGTGGTAATAAAGTTCCACTCAGCCTGCCAAATGAATCAGCTATTGTTCTAAATATCCATGGAAGGATTTAACGAAAAAGAAGGACAATTATACGTAGACGATTTACCTGTCTCCGAAATTGCTAACAACTATAGTACGCCTGCCTTTATATACTCCGCCTCAGAAATTAGAAATAATTTTAATAAATACACAGGTGCATTAAGAAAAGGCGATCTAATTTGCTATGCCGTAAAGGCTAACTCGAATATTCACATACTTAAAGAGCTTGTGGATTTGGGTTCTGGATTTGATGTAGTTTCTGGTAATGAGTTAAAAAGATGTATTCAAGCTGGAGCAGATCCAAAAAAAATAGTTTTTTCTGGTGTAGCTAAATCATCAGAGGATCTTGAATTAGCTATAAATGAAGGAATTTTTTCTATAAATATAGAATCAGAAGATGAATTTGATCGTGTATGCAATATCTCTCAAAACTTAAATAAAGAGGTTCAATGCGCAATAAGAATTAACCCAGATATACCAACCGGCTCTCATAAATATATTGAAACTGGACTTAAAACGTCAAAATTTGGTGTAGGCAGTGAAACTCTGCAAAATATATCTTCAAAAGCTAAAGACAAGCCTTTAATAAAAATTTCTGGCATAGCTTGTCATATTGGATCTCAAATCTCTGATAATAGCTTAATTATAAAAAGTCTAGAGCATTTACTAGATGCACAAAAACTGCTCATTAAAGATGAACATAAATTAGAATTCTTGGATATTGGAGGAGGCTTAGGTATCACTTACAAAGAAGAAACCCCTGGCAATCCTGAGTCTTTGATTTTAGAAATATTAAATAAAATCAGTGCATTAAATCTAAATATTATCTTAGAGCCAGGCAGATCAATTACCGGCACCGCCGGTATTCTTGTTACAAAAGTTGAATATTTAAAATTAACTGAACATAAAAATTTTGCGATTATAGATGCTGGTATGAATGATTTAATGAGACCAGCACTTTACGATGCATGGCATACTGTGAAAGAGGTAAAAAAAAGAGATTTAGATAAAAAAATATATGAATTAGTGGGTCCTGTTTGTGAAAGTTCAGATGTATTGGCTAAAGAAAGAGAATTGTCTATTTCACAAGGGGATTTTATTGCTTTTATGGATGCTGGAGCATATGGATCAGTGATGAGCTCTAATTACAATTCAAGATTAAAAGTACCTGAAATACTAGTGAATGGCTCTTCCGCTAAACTAATTAAAAGAAGGGAAAGTTTTGAAGACTTAATTGCACTCGAAACTAACGTATAAACTATGGATCTAAACCTTTATATTTATTCCGGTTTAGGGAATGTAATCGCCTTAGTCGATTTACTAAGGGAAGATTTAACCCTTTCCTCAGAAGAAGTTATTAAAATAGCTGCATTGAAAGAAGTGGAATTTGATCAACTGATAAGTGTCCTTCCCCCAGAAAGGCCTGATGTGGATTTATCTGTAGAGATATTTAATACTGATGGATCAATTGCAGAGAACTGCATCAATGGAGCGAGATGCCTTACTAAATTTGTAATCGAGGAAGGGTTAGTGTCTAAAAACGATCTAACCGTTTCTACGTTAGGAGGTTTATGGAACTTAAAAGCCCATAATGATGGGGAGTATTCTGTAAAGTTTTCTAACCCAAACAACTCTGCAATAAAAAATAATTTACCTCCAGAAAATTCTAATAATAAACACATCATCGAGGTTGAGGATCAAGAAATAGAGCTAGGTGTTATCGATCTAGGAAATCCTCATGCGGTTAGCTTCAAAGAGCTTAATGAAGGTATTTCTTTAAAAAGAGTCGGTGAAGTATTACAAAACAGTGAATGGTTTCCTGAAGGGGTAAATTTCGGTGTAGGAAAAATCCTTTCTAAAAATGAGATACAACTTAGGGTATATGAGAGAGGAGCAGGAGAAACTTTAGCCTGTGGAAGTGGCGCTTGTGCAGCAGCATTGATAGCCATAAATGATCAAACTATTGAAAGCCCAGTAAGAATTAAGTTTGAGAAAGGAAGTATATTTATAGATTACAATATAGAGAACCAAGAAATAACAGCTAAAGGCGAGGCTGAGTTTATTGAACAAATACACATATCGATACAATGACTAAGAAATCTTTAAATGAGAAAGAAGTAGAACAATTTCTTTTACTCAACCCTGATTTCTTATCTAAAAACTCACATATTCTTAATGCGCTTGAGATCGTCCATGAAACCGGTGGAGCTGTTTCTCTAATTCAAAAGCAAGTTGAGTTACTGCGAGAAAACTATAACTCTACGTCTAATAATCTTCTGGGATTAATAGAAATAGCTAAAAATAATGAAAATATCTTTATAAGGACTAAGGAATTAATTTTAGATTTGATCTTATGTAAAAATTCCACAGATATAATTTCGCTAACTGAAAGACGTTTTGAAAAAACTTTTCAAGCTGATAAATGTAAATTAATTTTTTTTAGAGAAAATACAAACCTTCCTAAAGGAAGGATTGTTAATCCTAAAGAAGCCCATCGGGTATTTGGTAAAAAATATAATGCTGCAGATATATATTGTGGCCCAATAAATAAAAAAGAATCTGACTATATCTTTTATAAAAAATCAGGAATCGTAGAGTGCGTTTTAGTGCCTATAAAGAATCAAGATTGCCCTGGATTGTTAGCACTTGGTTCAAAAAAACATGGTACTTACTCCGAAGATTACGATTCTATGTTTCTAGATTTCATTTCACAGGTATTAGCTAATCTAATAGAAAGAAACAACTACTAAATGTTTGAAGAAAAAATAAAAGACTTTTTATCTTATCTAAAGACAGTAAAGCAACTTTCCCATAATACTACTGATAGCTATGAAAGAGATTTAGGTAAACTTTTATATTTTTTATCAAATTCTGGTATCAAGTCATGGCAAGAAGTTAAAGAAAGCGACATTCGTATCTATGTTAATAAAGAAAGAAGAAGAGGGCTAAGTCCTAGAAGTATTCAGAGAATTCTCTCTTCATACAGAAGCTTTTTTAATTATTTGTTACAAGAACAGCTAATAGACAAGAGTCCAGCAGAAAATATTAGCTCACCTAAATCGCCAAGCCTTTTGCCTAAAGCAATGGATGCAGACTTGGTTCAAAGATTATTAGATTTTAAGCCCAAAGGTATGTTTGAAGTAAGAGATAAAGCTATAGCTGAATTGCTGTATTCATCGGGGCTTAGACTATCTGAATTATGTAATTTAGATATAAGCAGTTTAGATATTAAAGAACGAATCTGCAGGGTCATCGGAAAAGGCAAGAAAACCAGAGACATCCCGGTAGGAAAAAAAGCAATACAATCGATTAGGGATTGGATGTTGCATAGAAAAGAGCTTCTATACTCCAAGCAAACAGACACCGAAGCTCTTTTTTTAAATAATAAAGGTAATAGGATTTCTCCGAGATCTGTCCAACTTAGGTTAGAAAAATTATGTTTAATGCGAGGACTGCCGGGGATTAATCCTCACATGCTTAGACACTCTTTCGCTAGCCATGTTTTAGAATCAAGTGGAGACTTGAGAGCCATACAAGAAATGCTTGGTCATTCAGATATAGGTACCACTCAAATTTACACAAAGTTAGATTTTCAGCATCTTTCAAAAGTTTACGATCAGACTCATCCAAGAGCTAAGAAAGGAAATGATAATGACAATTAAATCCATTTCGTTTGATCTTGATGATACTTTTTGGCCTTTAATGCCGAATATTATGAAAGCGGAAGAAGCTACAAACAAATGGATTGAAGAAAATTATCCCGGAACGGCAATGTTTTTTGGAAAACCTGATGTAATGGAGATAAGAGATCAATTGATCAAAGGTGATCCTAATCTTGTAAATCAAATATCAGATTTAAGAAAACTAATGTTTTATGAGTTAAATGTTAGAGCCGGATACGAGAAGGAGGAGTCAAAGGAGATGGCAAGAAAAGCTTTTGAAATATATTTCAAAGGAAGAAATACCGTTACTTTTTATGAAGGCGTCCTTGAAACACTAGAGTTACTTAAGCAAGAATACATTTTAGGGGTAGTAACAAATGGAAATGCTGACCTTAAAGTTATAGGAATAGACTATTTCTTTGATTATATATTCTCGGCTGCAGACTTAAATGCACATAAACCTGATCCTATTATGTTTGAAGCTGTTATTAACAAAACAAAACTAAAGCCCCATGAAATTTGCCATATTGGGGATCATCCACTAAATGACGTCAAGGCTAGCCTAGACTTTGGCATGACTCCTGTCTGGTTTAATGAAGAAAAAACAGAATTTCCTATTGAAGGAATTCAAATAGCTGAATTTTCTGATTGGTATTCTTTACCAGAATTAATTAAAAACTTATAACTGAGATAAATAGTTATCTAAACGATCTGCACTCATTATGAACGTAGATTTTTTAGAAGCAGCTGCCGTTTTAATTGCATCTAAATTTGTTGCCTCTCCAACCTGGATAACTCCAACCATAGCCATCATGACATGGGGATCACATTGATAAACATAAACGCCCTCTTTATCTAAGGTAACTGAAATATCTTGACTCAACATTCCTGCCCAACTGGAGGCACCATCTGGAATCATTCCAGCTATAGAAGCTGAATTATGAGATAGGTCGGTTGATTTAAATAAGATAGTATCTCCAACAGAAACTTTTATAACCGGCGGGTCAAATACCATTGTTCCACCTGGTCCTGAGTTCAACATCTGTACTGTGTGATTGGATCCTTCAGATAACTGAATTTTAGGTAAACTAGATGTACTAGATACTTGAACAGCAGGTGCAATAGCAGAGCCGCAATCTTGACCTTCAACGCAAATAGACCCAACAGGAGCAATCCTTTTTTCAATAGCTTTTTCAGCTTCAGAAGCGCCAACAGTTATAAGAAAGGAAATTGTAATTAACAATAATCTTGAATATTTCATATTTTACTTAGATATTAGCAGGCTGGACATGAGCATTATAAAGCAAGAATTTTGCTTAGTCTTCCTTCAAATTAAACTAAATTTAACTTAAAACGCAGGGATATCTGTTTGAGTTCTACCTAAAATCAAAGCATGGATATCGTTGGTGCCTTCATAAGTGTTTACTACTTCTAAATTTACCATGTGACGCATAATGGGATATTCATCAGAAATTCCATTTCCCCCTAGCATATCTCTAGCGTGTCTCGCTATTTCTAAAGCTTTACCAGTTGAGTTCCTCTTAATTAAAGAAATTAACTCAGGTGAAATATTATTTTCATCCATCAATTGTCCGGCCCTATAACAGCCTTGTAGGCCTATGCTTATATCTGTCTGCATGTCAGCTAACTTAAGTTGAATAAGTTGATTGGCACCCAAAGGCCTATCAAATTGTTTTCTGTCCATTACATATTCTCTTGCTGTGTGCCAACAAGTCTCAGCAGCACCTAAAGCCCCCCAAGCAATACCATATCTGGCGTTGTTTAAGCAGCTGAAAGGTCCTTTTAGGCCTTCTACGTTTGGTAGCATTTGATCTTCACTTACAAAAACCTCTTCCATAACTATTTGTCCGGTTATTGATGCCCTTAAAGCTAACTTACCTTCTATCTTTGGAGCACTTAAACCATCCATCCCTTTTTCAAGAATGAATCCCTTAATTTTGCCCTCATCATTTTTTGCCCAAACAACAAAAACATCTGCTATTGGGCTGTTTGAAATCCACATTTTTGCTCCAGAAATAGAGTAACCTCCTTTGACGCTCTTAGCCCTTGTAATCAAACCTCCTGCATCAGAGCCATAATCAGGTTCAGTTAGCCCAAAGCACCCAATCAATTCTCCAGTAGAGAGGGCGGGCAAATATCTCTCTTTTTGCTGTTCAGACCCAAAAGCATAAATTGGATACATGACCAAAGATGACTGAACGCTCATCATAGAGCGATAACCTGAATCCACCCTTTCTATCTCTCTTGCGATAAGACCATAACTCATATAATCAACGCCGGGGCAGTCATATCCATGAATAGTTGATCCCAAAAGACCTAAAGAACCCATCTCTTTGAAAATATTTAAATCAGTTTCTTCTTTCCTGAATGCTTCTCTAACTCCTGGTAGAAGCTTTTCTTGACCGAACTGATGTGCAGTATCTCTAACCAAACGCTGATCATCTGTTAGTTGTTGTTCTAATAAAAAAGGGTCTTTCCAATTTATTGATTTCCAAGAATTACCAGCCATAAATTCTCCGCTTTATTTTCAAAGAAGTGGATCATATCAGGGCTAATGTATTAATAAAATAAAAATAAGAAGCATATAATCTCTAATGGGCTAGTAGCTCAGCTAGGATAGAGCGTCTGCCTCCGGAGCAGAAGGTCACAGGTTCAAATCCTGTCGGGCGTACACTATAATAAAAGTAACTATTAGGAGTGATAATGAAAAATAAACCCATTTAT
>MDSY01081464.1_pt1 | contig 14876 bp, 11 predicted proteins | sample 811131 | NCBI WGS metagenome assembly MDSY01 (sample SAMN05326643, study PRJNA326480) | marine metagenome | isolation source: seawater | place: Atlantic Ocean: South West | collected 2010 | reverse complement strand
TCTGAGATGAATTCACCTGAATCGAAATTAGGCAAACGATCGTACACATCCTCGAGCGTCCACCACTCGGAATCAACCATAAAATTATCCGCTTTCATAGCGGCAAGATACCGCTGGTTCGTGTTAACTTGGCTCCCTATTATTCAACAGTTCTATCCATGAAACTTCTCCTCAGCTGTTTGGCGACATTCGCTATTTTACCTGCTCTCATAGGTCAAGAAGCCACCTCCATCGACTTCACTGAATTCGATCTCGAGAACGGTCTTCACGTTATTCTTCATGAAGACCACAGCACACCCATTGTCGCCGTCACAGTGATGTATCACGTAGGGTCGAAAAATGAAGATCCTTCTAAAACCGGCATGGCTCATTTTTTCGAGCATCTGCTTTTTGAAGGTTCTGAAAACATTGATCGCGGTGAGTTCGACCACTACGTTGAAAATGCAGGAGGAGTTCTGAACGCAAATACTTCTCAAGACCGCACCTTTTATTACGAGTTACTTCCATCCAATCAACTCGAACTTGGGCTTTGGCTAGAGTCCGAGAGAATGCTTCACGCGAAGATTCAACAAATCGGAATAGACACTCAAAATGAGGTTGTCAAAGAAGAGAAACGTCAACGATTTGACAACCAACCTTACGGATCCATGATTGCAGAGACGATGGATGCTTGCTATGATGTACATCCCTACCAGTGGACTCCCATTGGATCTATGGACCACTTGGACGCCGCTACTCATGCTGATTTTATGGAATTCTATGAGACTTTTTACGTGCCCAACAACGCCACACTAAGTATCGCTGGCGACATCAATACTGATGAAGCAAAAACGCTTGTAAGCAAGTACTTCTCCGAGATTCCTAAAGGAAAGAGGTCCATTCCTCGACCCGTCGAAGTTGAACCTACAAGAACAAAGGAGCGCAGGAAAGTTGTGTACGGAAAAGACCGCCTCCCTGTTGTCATTCAAGCATACCCAATTCCAGCCCAAGGAACACCTGACTATTACGCGGTAGATATGCTTAACCAAGTGCTCTCAGGAGGAGCTTCGAGCAGGCTTAACAAATCTGTGGTCGACGAAAAACAATTGGCACTTTATTGTGGTGCATTCAGCTTTGGGCTAGAAGATCCAGGAGTAACCTTTGCATTTGCAATGGTGAACATGGGAGTTGAACCCTTGGAAGTGGAAAAGGCAATGAACGAAGAAATTGAAAAAATGAAGGTCGATGTTATTTCTGAAAGAGAATTACAAAAACTGAAAAATCAAATTGAGACTCAGTTCGTCTCATCCAACTCTACAATGGCTGGGATAGCAGAGGAACTTGCGAACTACCACACGTATTTTGGTGATGCGAATTTAATCAACACTGAAATCGATCGCTATCTTGCGATTACACCAGAAGACATTCGCAGCGCAGCAAAAACCTATTACAACACAGATGCCCGCGCAACAATATACTTTCTTTTCCAAGAAGACAACAACAAAGACTAAGTACGAAGAAATACTAAGACAATGAAGACTTTAAACAACATACTTGTAGCAGCCTTGTCCTTTGTGATAACCTCTACAGCATCCCTAGCCCAAGTAGACAGAAGTCAAGCTCCTGAAGCTGGACCTGCTCCGACTATTGAATTGGGGGAATCAACCACAAAACAACTGGCCAATGGAATGCAGCTTATCGTTGTCGAGAATCACAGACTGCCTAAGGTTAGTTGGACTTTATCTCTGGAGAACAGGCCCATATTCGAAGGAAGAAAAGTAGGCATGCTTGATCTTGTCGGAGAACTCATGCGTTCTGGAACAACGTTAAAATCTAAAGCAGAACTAGACGAAGCCGTTGATTTTATCGGTGCTTCTTTAAGCGCAAATTACAAGGGAATGCGTGGATCTTCTCTCACAAAACACACCGATGAGCTCCTAAGCTTAATGGCTGAGGTTTTACTGAGTCCTTCGTTTCCAGAAAACGAATTGGAAAGACTAAGAACCCAAGCTCTTTCTGGATTACTTGCTTCAGAAAGCTCTCCATCCGACATATCTGAATCACTAACTCGGTCTCTCAACTTCACAAACAACCACCCTTATGGTGAGATTACTACGGCTGAGACTTTGGGATCACTAACACGTGAAGATTTTGAAAACTACCACAGTACTTACTTCCATCCCAACAAAGCTTATTTGGTTGTTGTCGGAGATATTGATGCCGAAACCGCTTTTGAAAAAGCGAACGCCTATTTCGGAAAATGGACCAGAGCAGATATTCCATTCAACAGATGGGACTCACCTGTCAGACTTAGGGCTACCCGCGTATGCCTTGCTCCCATAGAAGGTTCCGTACAAACTTCAATAAAACTCACTCACACCATCAATATGCCTCCTGGACACAAAGATGCTATTGCAGCATCAGTGATGAATAGTATCTTAGGTGGAGGTGGCTTCTCTGGAAGACTAATGCAGAACCTTAGAGAAGACAAAGCATACACGTATGGAGCACGCTCGAGCTTTTCAAAGGACCCACTAGTCGGTTCATTTACCGCTTACGCAGATGTAAGAAAAGAAGTTACAGATAGCGCAATCGTTGAGTTCATTTACGAAATCAAACGAATAACTACAGAAATGGTGGATAGCAATGAGCTCGCAGTTACGAAAAACTACATGAGCGGGAGTTTTGCACGCTCGCTTGAACTGCCAAATACAGCAGCCAACTTTGCGTTAAATATAAAACGCTACGACCTTGCTGAAGACTACTACACGTCTTACCTGAAAAACCTCTCAAAAATCACACCTGAAGATGTCTTAGCAGTCGCTAAAAAGTACCTCAGACCAAATCAAATCAACATTGCATGCGTAGGAAACCCATCGATAACTGAATCACTGAAAAAATTCTCTCCCTCGGGAAAAGTTGAGTTGTACGATACCTATGGCCGTCCACTAATCGAAAAGTCACCTGCAGCAGCAGGCGTAACAGCAAAAAGCGTCATCACTGCCCATTACGAAGCCATTGGCGGAGTCAAGTCCTTTTCAAAACTGCAGTCACTTCAACAGTCAGGCTCTGTTGCGATGCCTGGAGGAATGAGTCTCCAATTTTCTCAAACGAATTCTTACAAGAAAAACAAGCGAGGTTTAAAAAGAAGCTTGAGCATGAGTGGACATAATATCTTGGTAAACATCGCAACTGACAGTGAAGGCTTTGTTGATGAAATGGGGGAGATAACCCAAACGTTGGGCACCGAACTTCAACACATACAATGGACGGAGCTAGACCCAATATATATGCTTAACGCTTCGGAAAAAGGAATAACCACTGAACTTCAAGGCGTGGAAGAAATCAACAGTGTTAAATACCATGTGATCAACTTCTCACAAGATAATGTGATCAAGATGACATGCTATTTTGACATCGAAAAACAAACTCTGTCGATGACCAAGTCAATCAAAGATGGTCCTGAAGGTCCTACACTAACAACGATAGAATACAAAAAATACATAGAGTACGAAAAAGGGATGTCTTTTCCCATTGAAATTGTCACCACTGTGGGTCCTCAAACAATCATTACGAGGTTAAGCTATGTCACAATTAATCCAAAAGTTGACTCATCTATCTTTAACTTAGACTAAGGTGTCCGAAGTGATGAAGACGTCTGTTTTACAAGAGGGGCCAACTCCCCTAGTCATCCTGACTGATGTATCGCTTCATCATCAAGAGCACCAAGTATTACACGGAATCAACCTACAAATTAACCGAGGGGAGTTTCTCTATTTGATAGGAAAAACTGGAAGTGGAAAATCAAGTCTTTTAAGAGCGCTTTATGGCGATTTACAACTTGCAAGTGGATTAGGGGAAGTCTGCAATACAGATTTATCGAAACTCAACAGACGCAATGTTCACAAGCTGAGGCGCAAACTCGGAATTGTATTCCAAGATTTCGGATTGCTTACCGATCGATCTGTGAATGAAAACTTAACATTTTCTCTACGAGCAACCGGTTGGAAGAAAAAGAAAGACATTGAAATCCGAATTGCCGAAGTTCTTGAAACAGTCGGACTTCCTCACAAGGGATACAAGTTCCCACACGAACTTTCCGGAGGTGAGCAACAACGTGTAGGTATAGCTCGTGCGTTACTTAATTCTCCAGAATTCCTTCTTGCTGATGAACCTACAGGCAACCTGGATCCAGAGACAACTAGAGAAATCCTTTCGCTTATGCATGGTCTTACAGCTTCAGGCTGCAGTGTACTTATGGCAACTCATGATCACGCCTCCATGAGTGAATTTCCTGGAAAGATCTTGAAGTGTGAAGGTGGGGAAATACTCGAAGTTGAGAAAACGCATGAATCTGAATGAAGTCCGTTGTCTCCAAAACATCGCCTGTACTAAGTGTGATTATCCCCTCTTACAATCAACTTGAGGGACTCCAGAAAACCATTCACGCTTTTTGCAGCTTACGTGAAAAAGGAGTTGAAATAATCGTAGTCGATGGAAAATCTAATGATGGAAGTGTTGATTGGATTTACTCAAACAGCTCCAACATCGACCAGATGATCATTGAATCCGACTCTGGCATCTACGAAGCCATGAATAAGGGAATAAAGTTGGCGAGAAGTGAATGGATTTGGTTTATGGGGACAGGAGACTGCCCTGTAGTAAAAGGTGCAAAGGAAATGTTGCATATTGTTGAGAATGGAGCGATTGTTACACAAGAAACCCCACCTGAAATGCTTGCCTTTGGTGTTCACCTACTCGCTCCCCGAGAGCCCGGAGTACCTGAGTTTTACAACCCGTCGTGGAATGTGAAACTTGTTTGGCGTAACACCATTCATCACCAGGGAGCCATCTATTCACGAAAACTTTTTACAAGCGAAATGTATGATGTGCGATTTCCTGTTTTGGCAGACTACCACTTTCATCTCAAGATTTGGAAGCAAGGAGTCATTTGCTGGTGCTCTCCTTTGGTTGTTTCAGAAGTTGCTCCAGGGGGAGTAAGCAGGGACTTTTCTCTGTCTCTATACCGAGAAGAGAGATTGTTAAAGCAAACTGTTTTGTCAGGATGGCAAAATGTGGTTCAGGGACTTTGGACTCGGTCCAAGTGGCTGAAAAAAAAGATCGGGATTTACACCCTAAAACCCTAGTCCTTCAAGTGCTCTGCAATCAAATGAGAGTCCGCGCCCCAGTGAAGGCGTTCTCTAGCAGCCATACATTTATCGAACCAGATTTCTCGTGGCTGAGAAAGAACCTCAGCAACACCCAAAGCAATCGAGTCAGACGTCACCTCACTTAAAACAACACCCACTCCATTCAAAGACACGACTCGAGCAACTTCTACCATGGGGCTTGCGACAATAGGCAAGCCAACATGAATAAAATCAAAAAGTTTGTTCGGAAGACTTAGCAGGTAATTTGCGTGGAGTCCTTTGTCTAAGGAGAGCCCGACATCGGCTGAAGCGGTGAGCTTACGAAGCTTTTCATAAGGCAGTCGTGGAATACAGTGCAGCCTTCCCTTCCATTTGGGGTCGTTCATTCGAACGATTGATTCCTCAAATTCAATACCAGCACCAACAAGAACCAATCTGACATCGGTCATCACTTCAAGTGCATCAACCGCATCCGAAGTCCCACGATCTCTGTCCATAAACGCACCTTGTAGAATAAGGATCGGAAGGTCAATTGGAATACCAAATTCTATAAAAGCGACACGAGGCAAGACCTCAGGAATGGGCTTTAGAACTGGCATGTTGCGAAGAACATCAACTTGCACTCCATAGCGCGAAACATAATGCCTGGCAATAGAATCATTGACAGTAAGCATCTTCTCTAATTTAGGAATGCAATATTTCTCGATCATAAGCCAAACTTTCCTTTTCAAAGGCTTTCCCGTAAGTCCAGCAGCCTCTGTGAAAAACTCGTGTGAATCATAAACCACAGGGAGTATTCGATGCCGCCCCACAAGCACAGATGGCAAAAGTGTATCAAGGTCATTCGCCCATATTCGATCTATGTCTGCCGAGCCTAACCACTTCAGTAAGGCAAGTTGTAATTCGATATAGAAAAGTGGCCCCGATTTAAAGAACAAAGGCAAACGAACAGCAGTTCCAGGCCCTTCATAGGGTGTTGAGTCCGGCATCTCGCGCCCTACTAAAATGGGCTCGTGCCCATCTGCAATCATAACCTCACATGTTTTTCTTACACGCTGATCAAAAGTGAGATCGTTGGAGACTAAAACTGCGACTTTCAAACGAGATTATTTAAAAGTACCGTCTTTGATTTGTTCTAGGACACGCTTGGTATATCGTGGAAAGTCTCCTCTCATCATCCATCCGAAATATCCTGGGTCACGGTCAATCAAATCCTTGACTGAAACACCTTTGTTTTTCCCGAAATTAAAGACGACCACGCCATCATCGTTATAAATGAGTCTGCCCGCTAAATCTGCATTGCGGGTGCGTTGGCAAAATGTGTGGAGTTCATCCATGTCAGAAGGAACTGGCCCCACTGTTTCACCTCTGCTGTCGCTAATCGTGGAATTGGAATATTTTTCGAGTTGGCTTACAAGAACTTCTAGTGTCGCTGCAGTATCAGGATATGCTTCATGGGCTCCATCAAGTTCTTTGTCACAGTAGAACTTATAGGCAGCTTTCAGTGTACGCTGCTCCATCTTGTGAAAGATGTTTTGAACATCAATTAAATTTCGTCCTTCAAGCCCAAAGTCAACTCCCACCCTTAAAAACTCTTCAGCTAGCATAGGGACGTCAAAACGGTTGCTGTTAAATCCACCCAAGTCACAATTCTGAAGAAATTTCACCAAGCCCGAAGCAATCGCGCCAAATGTGTGTTTGCTTTCAACATCTTCGTCATAGACCCCATGCACAAGTGACGACTCCAGAGGGATAGGCATTTCTGGGTTGACTAGAATTCTAAACTCTTTGCCTGGCTGCTCAGGCTTACGGACCACTGAGCCATCAGGAGAAATCTTAATCATTGCAATTTCAACGATTCTATCCGTCCCGACTTGCACTCCTGTGGTTTCAAGATCAAAAACCACAAGTGGCTTCTTGAGGTGCAATTTTTTAAGTGCTGCTTCTAAATCCATCGTTTCTTAACCTTCTAATGGGCGATTTAATGAAAACGCTTCTAAGTAATCAGCGACTCTTTGAACAAAACTCCCTCCCAATTGACCATCTACAACTCTGTGGTCATAGCTGTGAGAAAGGAACATCATATGCCTAACTGCAATGACATCACCTTCAGGTGTCTCAATAACAGCTGGCTTTTTACGAATAGCACCCAATGCTAGAATTCCAACCTGGGGTTGGTTAATAATTGGGGTTCCCATTACATTCCCAAATGTTCCCACGTTACTCATCGTGTAGGTTCCACCAGAAATATCATCCGGACCCAATTGACCTTGCCTTGCACGATTGGCCAAATCATTGATTGCACGAGCGAGCCCTTGTAAGTTATATGAATTGGCATTTTTAATCACTGGCACAATTAAGTTTCCAGAAGGAAGTGCGGCAGCCATGCCAAGATGAATGCCTTTGTGAATCACCACATTGTCGCCATCAATACTGGCATTAACACCTGGGAAATCACCTATAGCCTTAATAATGGCTTCCGCAATGAGCGGAGTAAAGGTGAGCTTCTCACCAAACTTCTCTTGAAATAGATTCTTGTTTTTATTCCTCCAAAGCACCAAACTCGTCACATCTGCTTCAACAAAAGAAGTTACATGAGGTGAAGTTTGCACAGAATCAACCATGTGCTTGGCGATCAACTTACGCATCCGGTCCATCTCCACAATTTCATATCCTCCAGAAACCGATTTAAATGCAGGGTGTGGCTCATTAGATGAAGCCGAAACTTGGTGTGTTGCCGCAGGTTTAGAGATGTTCTTGGGTGCCGATTGGGTTGCTGTAACTGTCGGCTCAGAAGGCGATCCACCTCGGTTGATTATATATGCAATCATGTCCTTCTTCGTCACGCGATTTTCAGAACCTGTTCCCTTTACAGATTCCAGTTCTTCAATACTTACTCCCTCTTCAGAAGCGATGCTTCTCACTAGAGGAGAATAAAAACGACCAGACTTACCGGTTCTGGGTGGCTTGGAACCTGAAGTAGCGACGAGAGGTGCAAAAACTGTTTCAACAACTTCTTTTGAAGGAATCGACCGTTCTGCGTCCTGAGGCACAGAGACTTCAGCACTGACTTCAGCACTGACTTCAACACTGACTTCAGCACTGACTTCAGCACTGCCTTCGCCACCAATTTCATAACGAGCAATAGGGTCACCAACCTGCACTATGTCATCTTCTGAGACGAGCCATTCTACAAGCACTCCATCTTCAGGAGCTGGAACTTCACTATCAACCTTGTCAGTCGCAATTTCTACTATGGCTTCGTCTGCCTCGACACTTGCCCCAGCATCAACTAGAAACTTAATAATAGTGGCCTCTGCCACACTTTCGCCCATTTTTGGGAGGAGGATTTCTATGATTGCCATGAAATAGTTTTACAGATTACAAAAGTAATGCGTTCAGGACAAGCTAGAGGTCTAGAGACCAATTGTATTTTTTACAGCATGCTATTTTATACAACACACCCCGAAAATCTTAACAAGAACAATACACTGATGTTTCTTAACAGCAGAATTAGGTAAACGAACAAAAGCGATCCTTTATGTTCGGATAAAGAATTCGTGCATCACAAGCTTTAAATCTTCGAACCAATTGTATTTTCGAGCGTAAGCAAAGTTCATTCGCTCCCTGATTCTTTCGTCAGTTGTTTCGACTGCATTAAAGACCGAAGGACTTACATCTTTGTTTGGAGCGTCTATGCCTACCCAAGTTGCTTTTCCGAGACAGACTCTAACCGAGCGAGATATCCAAGGAGACCGACCTGAAATGAGTAGAAATGGTATTACAAGCAAGAAGGAAAGCGCAAGAAGCAAATCGAAAATACGTTTTGAACGTCGGGCGGAGGGACCGTAAATAGCTCCGTCAAGCTCCGTTACTGGGTCTGGACCTGGACCTCCTGCCCCCATGACAGATCCGTCATCAGTCCAAGCAATTCGACACACGACTGTTTTATTGACCAAAGAAGCAAGAGCAGTTATAATTTCAGTAGCGCTTACATCTCTGCCGCTAAAGACAACCTCCCCGATTGACTTAACTCGAACGACATCAACAATTGAATGAATTTGTTCTGGGCTTATTACACTCGTAAATTCAGAAATCGAACCTCTTATCTCAACAGAGTCAAGCATCTTTGAGATGGATTTCGATTCTGGGGGGAACGCGATGATTAGGCGAGAAGTCGGTTTGGCATTCAAACGCCACCCTCCAATGACTATGCGACCTATAAGTACAACAAATGCAAACCACATCGAACCCATTATTAAAATAGCTCTGGAAAATCTTAAAGCTTCTGGGAGCAGTCCATATCCAGCTATTAATGCGAGCGAACCTATCGCGACTCCGCGCATCACTCTCCTTGGAATCCATGGTTTATCATATCCGCCAAATAGCCAGAGAGTGAAAACCCAAAATACGGAATAGAGAGAAAGGAATTTGATCTCCCAGGATTCATCGTATTGAATACCTGAGTAGTCTGAATAAAAGTGAAGTGAAAAGAAGAGTCCTATATAAAGCATTAAGCCCTCCAAAACTGGCCAACTTATTTGTGACAACAGTCTTCGGAGGATAGAAACACCCGCTCTGCCATAAATGGCGATGCGAATAAACATGTTAAAAATACTGGCCTGAGATCCCTCAAAATGCTTGGCCGCAAAAATGAGCATAGCATTGTAAAATACCGTAACATAGTTCAGGCTGCCTTTCTTCGTGCTTTCTCCCTTGTAGTGAATGATTCGCGTACCTGAAAAATAATAGTTGTCCCAACCGCCTTTAATAATCCGCCAACTCAAATCAATGTCTTCACCATACATGAAAAAATCTTCGTCCAACACACCCACCTCCAAAAGTGTTTCTCGACGCATCCACATAAAAGCCCCACACAAAACTTCAATTTGATTTGTCTCATCAGAACGAAGGTGACCTGCATAGTAACCATTCAAATTCTCATTTCTGGGAGCGAGCCTAAACAAACCTGAGATTCTACAAAACGAAGCCCATGGTGAAGGGATGCCTCTTTTACTCTCTGGCAAAAATGTCCCAGTCCCATCATACATAGGCACACCCATACAGCCCAATTTAGGTGTAGCATCGGCGAACATCATACATTCGGTAAAAGTATCTTCTTGAACCACAGTATCTGGATTAAGTAGCAGTACATACTTCGCTTCTGAGATGTTAATCGCTTGGTTATTTGCAATCGAAAAACCGACGTTTTCTTTGTTTTCTATCAGTTTGACCCAAGGAAATTTGGACTTCACCATTTGTGTCGTACCATCGACCGATATGTTGTCTACGACGAACACTTCGACAGCATTTGCGTTGCCTGAAGCTTCTGAATAATGTTTTATAGCACGTGACACAGAGACAAGACACTGCGCCAGAAATCCCTCGACGTTATAGCTTACTATAATGACAGACAGTTTCATCAACTATATTTCGTAAATGGTTCTGTTGTCCATAGACCTTGCCAATGTGGCTTCATCAGCATGCTGCAATGCTTCTCCCACAGCAATACCTCTTGCAAGGGTTGTCACTTTTATCTCAAACTCAGCCAATTTTTTATACAGGTAAAATGAGGTAGTATCTCCTTCCATCGTCGATGGCAAGGCAAAAATCACTTCAGTTTCTTCATTCAATTCCGATATCCTGGAGACGAGAGCAGCAATATTAATGTCGGCTGGCCCGATTCCATCCATGGGACTTATTACACCAGCAAGCACATGATAGACACCTCGGTATGTTCCAACATTTTCAATGGCGAGAAGGTCTCGGATGTCCTCAACTACACAAATAAGCCCCCTGTTTCTTTCAGGTGTTTTACAAATAGAACACGTATCTTGTTCTGTCAGATTGTGACAAACGCGGCAGGGAGACACTCCCTCACTCATGTCAATAATCGCATCAGAAAGAGCTCTTACCCTCTCTGTATCACGACGTAACAAACTAAGAGCTAAACGCAACGCAGTGCGACGACCTATTCCAGGAAGTGTTGCTATTTGGTCTACTGCTGCTTCTATGAGACGCGATGGGAGTTGTTGCACGCTGTAAATATAAACTGCATATCGCGCGTATCGAAACAAGAACCCAACAAGTATATTGCACAACATGTCGAAGACCTTATTTTTAATTGTTGCCGGGCTCTATGTCGGGATGCTATTTTTCATCGCTCACCTTACTGGCCGAAATAAAAAAACATCTGACTTCTTTTTAGCTGGTAGAAAAGCACCTTGGTACGTTGTGGCATTTGGAATGGTGGGAGCGTCCCTAAGCGGAGTGACTTTTATTTCAGTTCCAGGAATGGTGGGTTCCAAAGACTTTACTTACCTGCAAATGGTGATGGGTTTTATGGCGGGATATCTCTTGATTATGGCTGTACTCCTACCCTTGTATTACAAGCTTGGTCTGACCAGTATTTATACTTATTTACAAGGACGTTTCGGAAATTACGCATACAAAACTGGGGCTTCATTTTTTATGTTATCAAGAATTATAGGTGCATCATTTCGCCTCTTTCTAGTAGCGATTGTTGTGGAGCTCGCCATCCTGGAACCCATGTACTCACAAAGTGTTCCCAGCTGGGCATTCGCTTTGATTGTTGCTGTTGTCTTGGCAGTCATCTATCTCTACACACGCAAAGGAGGAATGGCTACCGTTATCTGGACAGACACAGTCCAAACTGCTGCGATGCTAACCGCTGTGACTCTTACCATCCTAACCATAGGGAATGCACAAGGCTCACACTGGACAGAAATACCTGATCTCGTAAAGTCCTCTGGCATGACGAAAATCTTTGTCTTTGATGATTGGAAAGCAGGCAACCACTTCGTGAAACATTTTTTAGCGGGCGTCTTTGTATGCATCGCCATGACAGGGTTAGATCAAGATATGATGCAGAAAAATCTTGCTTGCAAAAATTTGCGAGATGCGAGATGGAACATGGGCAGCTTCGCAATTGTGTTGTTCTTGGCGAATATCCTGTTTCTCTCACTGGGAACTCTTTTGTACATTCATGCAAACTCAAATGGTATATCCATTCCTGAGCAAACTGACAAACTGTTTCCTATGCTGGCATTGGATGGAACGCTAGGTGGGGTTATGGGTGGGGTGTTTTTAGTTGGGCTACTAGCTTCAGCATTTAGCTCTGCTGATTCAGCTTTAACGGCCCTTACAACCTCGACATGTGTTGATCTTTTAGACACATCTAGCATGGATGAGAAGCGGGCTGAACGAACTCGGGCTCGCGTCCACATCACCCTAACCGGAGTTCTTTTCATTGCGATTATGCTCTTTAAATCGGTGAACGACAGCAGTGTTGTCGCTGCTCTATTCACAGCGGCAAACTATACATATGGTCCACTTCTAGGCTTATTCTTCTATGGACTTTTGTCGAAACGAATTCCTGCCGACAGACTTATCCCCTATGTCGCAATAAGTGCGCCCATTTTTTGTTACATCTTGGAGTACACTTTAAAGGCGAAATATGGGTTCAGTTTTGGGTTTGTACTCCTTCCAATAAATGGAGCAATAACAGCATTAGGACTCGCCCTGCTTCCTAATAAATAACTACCTTTGACACATGGAAAAACACACTTCGGATCTTCTCAATCGCCTTTCTGAATCTGCCACACTGGCGATGGCTCGTATGGCTCGTGAACTCAAAGCTTCCGGAGTTGATATTATATCCCTTTCTTTAGGAGAACCTGACTTTGACACGCCGAGTGTACTGAAACAATCCGGAATCGATTCGATCAATGCAAATGAAACCCACTACACACCGGTTCCAGGCACCCAACGTGTGCGTGAGGCTATTTCTAAAAAATTTAAAAGAGACAATGGTTTGGTCTACAATGCAGACCAAATTGTCGTTAGCACCGGAGCCAAACAATCTCTCGCCAATGTGATTCTGAGCCTTGTAAATCCTGGAGATGAAGTGATCTTACCAGCTCCATTTTGGGTTAGCTATGTTGAGCTTGTAAAAGTCGCTGGTGGCATACCCGTTATTCTCCCAACGAGCATTCAGGAAGACTACAAGATTCATCCAGACGCGGTAGAAGCTGCAATTACTGCAAAGACCCGCCTCATGATCTACAGCTCTCCTTGCAACCCTTCAGGCTCTGTTTACACACAAAAAGAAACTGCAGCCATTGCTGCTGTGCTTAGAAAGCACGACAACATGTATACGATTTCAGATGAAATCTACGAACTAATTAACTTTACCCCCAAGCACGCTAGTCTTGCTGCAGAGCCGGGAATGATGGAAAGAGTCATCACGGTAAATGGAGTCTCTAAAGGATTTGCCATGACTGGCTGGCGTTTGGGATACATTGGAGCACCGAAATGGATCGCTGACGCTTGTACAAAAATACAAGGACAATTCACCTCTGCACCTTGTAGCATTGCTCAAGCAGCAGCAGCAACAGCGGTGGAGTCTAATCCTTCAATTTCTCAATCTATGGTATCTGCCTTCCTAAGAAGACGCAATGCCATGCACGCAAGCCTATCAAAAGTTCCAGGAATCAATCTCAACCTGCCCATGGGCGCTTTTTACCTTTTTCCTGACGTAAGTGAGCTTTTTGGAAAGAGCTTTAAAGGAAAACGTCTTAAAAACTCTGACGATGTTGCCATGTTTCTCATCGAAGAAGCTCACGTAGCTACCGTCAGTGGCGCAGCATTTGGAACGCCAGAATGCATACGCATCTCCTACGCAGCAGCAGATGAAGTGCTAGAAGAAGCGGTTCGAAGAATTCATGTTGCAATCGGTCAACTAGCATAACTGGAAATCAGTTTTGGCCTAAGAATCCAATGACAAAAAAAGAAGCCATAAAGAACATCTCAAATCTCACCGCTTTGGTAGTTGGTGATGTGATGCTTGATTCCTACCTTTTTGGGACAGTAGAGCGGTTGTCACCTGAGGCTCCTGTTCCTGTGGTTTTGATGTCAGGACGTGACGAAAGACCAGGAGGCGCGGCCAACGTAGCAAGGAATGTGCAAGCACTGGGGGCGAAAGTTCATCTGGCAACAGTCGTTGGAAATGACCCGGCTGGCAAAAGGTTAAAAGATATTTTCACTTCTCTGTCTCTGGGAGTTTCTGCCTGTATTTCTGAAGATAAACGGATTACGACTGTGAAAACACGAATTATTCGAGACCATGAACACATGCTTAGGGTAGACGAAGAGACTGACGAACCCATTTGCGATGAAACCGCTGACAGACTTCTGAAGGCTTGTCTTGCAATTTTTACCAACTTCAAAATTGATGTTGTGATATTCGAAGACTACGACAAAGGCGTATTAACCCCCGCCCTGATAGACGCCATCATTGCTGAGTCGAAAAGACGTGGCATAACCGTTACAGTAGATCCTAAATTAAAAGGATTCTTCAATTATTCATACGTAGATCTTTTTAAGCCCAACCTCAAAGAACTGAGAGAAGGTCTTCATCGTGACATTGATCTTCCTGAAGGACTTCCTGAGGCACTGAATGAATTACACGAGAAAATCTCCCCCAAGATATCTCTAACAACGCTAGGGTCTGAAGGATTGTGGGTTCAATGCTTTGACAACAGAAACCGAGAAACTGCGGTTCAAACACACGTCATGTCAAGACCAAGCAGTGTTGTTGACGTAAGTGGAGCTGGTGACACCGTGATCGCAACTGCGTCTCTTATGCTCGCTTCAGGCGCTTCACCTTTGCAAATCGCAGAAGTTGCAAACCTTGCTGGAGGCTTGGTATGTGAACACAGCGGTGTT
>MDSY01105901.1_pt1 | contig 14880 bp, 8 predicted proteins | sample 811131 | NCBI WGS metagenome assembly MDSY01 (sample SAMN05326643, study PRJNA326480) | marine metagenome | isolation source: seawater | place: Atlantic Ocean: South West | collected 2010 | reverse complement strand
TTTTGGAATTTAGAAACGAGATTTCTATCCCATGCGACAACCTTATCAAAGATTTCCTGTGTTTTATCGGGCAATCCCATTTTCCTGAAAAAGTGAAAATACTATTTATTTGACTTTTTCAAAAAGACAAAAAACTTAAAAATACTTATTTGTAAGATTTTCCAGTTTCTGTATATTCAGTATATACTATAGGTGTTTCTCTTCTATCTACACTCGTGCCACCTTCCTCTGCTGTATATCCAAATGTTCTTACTTCTTCGCAATGTTCGAATTGGTTGTAACATAACCTGCTACAAATAATGTCAGTGAGAGTACCGTCGCTAGAGAATACATACTGCAAGTTAATTTTGAAATCAGCACTTATATGTCCTACTGTTTGATATATGTCTTTTAGTATATATTCACATTGCTCAAGTGTCAATAGATTGTAACGTTTAAACCCAAATATATGTCTGTTTACACCCTGATAGTATGATGGTTTGAATTTCTTCATGAACATCTCTTCACCACTCATCAATTTAAAATCTCTCTTCTCATACTTCCTCATACCACTAATAATTTTTGGATATTTCAAATCCATATCAAATATCACCTTGTCGGGACAGATAGTTAACCGACCACCTACATGCATCTTATTTCTTGTGCTATACTCATTCAATTCTAATAACAGTGAACTATTGAATGATGATAGATCATATGTCGGTGCAAGAACAGTAATACCAGTTGCTGTACCATACTGGTCATGAGTCATACCAACCAAACGTGAACCATCATTGGGACTTATAACATTTTCTACTTGTTCCCACACACCATTTATATTACTTGTGTTTGTTCCCTTAATATAATGTGGTTTCTCTGTACGCAGTACATCATATGAAAGATCGAACCTAGTAACGTATGATTTTATCTCATTTTCATTTGTATGGATGATGCCAAGTACCTTGTACTCATTTTTAATTACATCTCTAGACTTCAATGTGTACTGCCAATTGAGCACTTTGTTCAAATTCTGCTTGGTAACAGTGGATATTGTACTAGGATTGTATTGTGGATCAACCAATGGTGTATATAACCACGGCATTTCAGAATACTCATCCAACTCTGTTTGAGTCGTGAGACTGTATCTCTTATGAAATGTATAGGTGTCAGAGAATATCATTCGTTGGAATCTATAACTTGTCCTTGATCATTAAACAATGCATAATATATGTACATCTCTGGATCATCAGCAACTTGTGCTTGTGATTCAGGAAATGTATCAGTCACAAACTGTTGAACATCACTCAACTCATCCAATACAGTAACATGCCATTCACCATTAACCAATTGGTTATACATGTCTGCTGGAACAGTATTAGCATAAATTGCTCTTGATGCATTTATCTTATCAACATCATTACTATTACTCCACCCAGTAGTGCGAAGGAATAATACAGGTTGTTGTATCTTTGCAGCATACTTACCAATAGCAGTCTCTAGATCGTATACTTGATAGTTTGTACTAATAGTCATAGTTATTCTCCAAGAGCATCAAATTCTTCTTGAGTATAGAGTTTAGTGTAATCTATACCACCAGCAACAAACTCCTCTAGTTTTATCTTCTTCATAAATGTTCTCAATTCTTCTTTAACAATCTGTGAACTCTCCTTATAACTGTCACGCAACTCATTCATAGCCATTAATTTATTATTCCATACATCTGTTGCAGCTTCAACTGGAGTTTCTACCCACTGCGTTGTATCATCTGCTTTAAGATATTCAACAGCATTACCATCAGTATCTTTACCATCAGGATATTCTGTACGATATGTTTTAGGATCAACTGGCCACTTCATGGTGGTTATATCTTTAAAGAAATCAAGTGGAGTGGTAAATTCTTGTGGTTTCTTTATAATTAATGTTCTTAACTCTGCTCTATATTTCTTCCACTCATCCTTCTCACCAGTATAACTATCTTCTATGTCAGGTAAAACTCTCCAATCACATGCTTGTAAGCACATTTCTTTCTGTCTTAACTTTTTACCATAAGTTTGATCAAAGAATAATAGTTCATCATCAACCTTATTGGTCATCTGGATAGTTTCTACTTGCTCTACCCACTTTAGTGCATCAAGAAACAAAATTATATTATTCCTCAACTCAAGTATTTCATTCTGACCTGGAGCAGTGAATTGATATGACTTATAATAATTTGATTTAGTTTCAAAACTATAAGTCAATTTCCTACGTTGTGCAAAGCAGGTATTGTCATTATAAAATATAACTGTTTCTAATTCATCCTTACCAGGATCATGCCAGTATGAACCAACAACATCTGTTAAGAACTTTTCTTTCATACCAGATTTAAAGGTATACTTTGGCACCTCATATCTAACCACATTAGGATTACTACTTGGTGCTGGAAGAAGAAATGACTTGTCATGATATATTGCTATCTCATTAATAAAATCAACTTCAAGCATTGCTTGTCTTGTTATTACTGGCATGTTATTTCTCTCCAGACTTGGTATACCATCCTGTCAATATATATTTATCTTTGTCACCACATAGTAATCCACCTCTATGTGTATGAGTAAAACCAGCAGGCCAAATAACTACAGTACCTTGTGTTGGTTTAATTCTTCTCTTTTGATATAGAAATTCAGTTTCTCCTCCATCTTCAATATCATTAAGATATATCATCCATACTATTTCTCTTTGTTGAAAATAATATGATCCATTTTCATGATGCCATAGATGATATCCACCACCAGGTTTTGTTCTTTGAAACTTATTATCTGATGACATGAATCCCATCCTACTCAATACACTATAATAATCAAGATAGTGTGTGACACATGATTTAAGAAATTGATTGCATTGGGTAGTCCAACCAGAATCAGTATAATTTAATAGAAATGATTGATCTTCACGATTATGTTTACCATTGTACATCTCTTGACCATCCATGTACACTATTTCATTAGAATGATCAGATGTAATTGGCATCACATCATTAATAGATGGATCTATCTTATCAGTTAATTTCTGATCAAGCATAGCATCACCAAATTTCATTATCCTTTCACACCATGGTTTAGGTACAAAGTTATGCCATACTCCTATAAAGTCATCAAAAGATGCTTTAGTCATCTTATCATCCTTCATAAATTCAAGAGGACGATAAGGTGTCAATTTTTCTGCCATAATTAGAATGCTTTAATAATATATTTTACCTTGTGGAATTTATTAACTAACTCAACCTTTCTGTTAGGTTTGAATTTTACATTAGGTGCAGGTAGTTTCGTACCCTTATTTAGGGTGAAAGTACCAGTGTTTAATTCAATATTTGCATCTGCTTGATTGAATGTAACAGGTACAGTATCTGAAGCATTACCAAGTCCTTGCTTGTGTCCTGAACCACCTACATTACCATAACTAAAATCAACATTCCAGTCGTTGACTGGCATAAGTGACATCACATGACTATGTTCTGCAACATCAGAAGTGCTATCCTCATACATTATAGGTGGTGCATAATCATCTACTCTAAACACACTTTCTCTTGTATCAATAGCAGCCATTACTTTAGCATTCCATATCGCATACTCACCATTCACCTTTTGTTGACCTAATGATCCTGCTGTAGTGGTAGTACCTGCAGTACCTGTTGCTATTCCATCAGTTGTATCTAATGAATAAATTGTTGATACGTTCAAACCTAAATTAGAAAAGTATGCATCTACAACAGAGTCACCTGGATGTGCCCACCATGTTCTTGCTTGTATAGTTGTAGCACCTTGATACTGACTATGTTCATTTATCTGCAAAAAGAAAGCATCTATTTCATCTTCAAGATCTGGTATACTATGTACTTTATTCCACTCTTCTTTAAAATCTGGCATCATTTGTCCCAGATAACTTAACCAAGTTTGCCTTACCGCCTGTCTATTATTTTGAAAGTCACTAGTTGGAGTACCACCACCATAATCTCCTTGAGGATCATTAAAATATAATATTGGTCTGCCTGATGGATTGGTTCCAGGACTTGTTACTGGACTTGAATTAACTTCTGCTGGATATGCTATACGACCTAATTTATCACCCAACCAGTTTATAGCTGCGGTTGGATCATTTTGGAAATTATATGGAGTATAACCAAATAATGCTTTTGTACCCCATGGGATTAAAGGATCACCACCAACACCAACTGTAGTAGCACTAAAATAAATATGATCGTGTTCTGGCACCTCTACTTTAGCAGATGATAGTGGTCCAATTGTAGCAGTAACACTACCAGTAATTTCAAATTCTATATCTACAGTAATAGGTTCATCTATCACAGTTCTAACTGTACCAAAATTAAAGAAATCACTAGTTATACCATCAGTAGCATTAGCAGTATCACCTATTATCTGCTGATATGGATTAGGGTCACCTGCAGTCACATCCACATCATCAACATACCAATAACCACCAAAACCACCTGCTTCTCTAGCATTAAATGATTTACTAGGATGTATTCCAACATCTATTGGTAATATAGTTGATGATCCTTTATTACCATCTACCTGACCAGGACCAACCATCCTTCTATTTCTATAGTCTGGTACTCTAAACTTACCAGTATATGTTTTAGTAACGTTATTCCATTCACCAAATTGTGATGTATCATCACCAGTTTTTGCATAGTTATTCTTAATAACCCACCATAAATCAGGGAAATCAGCAACATTATACAGTGTACCATCACAATCCAAATAACCAGGATATCTTGCATCTCTCCTACCAGAAACTCCAGAAGTTCCTTTCAAATCACCATACTGTTCCATTGGATCTGCATTACTTGCATCAACAGGATCTTTAAGTATTGGTATAACTGTACCAATAGCAAATCCATCCTCTTTATTCTCTCTAATGACACCAGATCCACCACCTGACATGTCAACAAATGCAGTCTTCTTACTATACCAACATCCCTTAAGTTCTGGTGGTGGTGGTGGAGAAGCATAATTTGTAGCACCCCATGTAAATGGATTATTTGTAGTACCAGTACCAACTGTTACAGATGTTGTTACTTGTCCTGATAATTGAGAACTAGTTAATACTTGTAATTGGAATGAAGTGTTTACATCAGGATCAAATGTTACTGGTCCTGCTACAAATGCACCAAAATCAACAGATATCTTCGCATCATTAGTAGCATTAATAGTAATAGGTCTATTGATATCACGTACAGTTACAATACTACTAACAATAAAAGTACTTGGAGCAGTTCCTGTTCTACTTGCTGGTGGATCAAAATCAGCATCAGTGTCTGGTCCACTATTCGTAGTAATAATCCATGGTGTTATCTCTTGACTACCTACCTTAATAGTAGTAGAAACCGTACCATTAAATGTAGCACTAGATCTATTTCTTATTTGTAACTCATCACCGAGTACAGCTGATGTAGGGAATATTCCCCAACTAGACCATGAACCATCACGTTTTCTTCTAACACCTGGTTCTGAACCAGTTGTAGCTAATAATATAACTGGTACTGATACATCAGTACCCAATCCAGTAATACCACCAGTAGGTTGTTGATCAGATTCAATTAAAGTATCTTCATCTTGATCAGTTGCATCAGAAAAATCCCAGTCATCAGGAGTAACTGATGGTAAATCACCTGTTTCAACTCTCCACGTAACTGCAGATCCACCATTACCAATGGTAACTAGATTTGAAATAGCAGTATTAGCAGTTGATGATGTCCTTAACTTCAACTGTATGAATTGAGTATTAGTAATAGTAGGTTGAGTTGAAGAGTCAACAAATGTTACTCCATCTAATACAGCAAATCCATCAGCATTTGTAGTAGTAGCATTACTACTTGATATACCAATCTTTGCACCATTATTAGTAGATACTATTCCATAATCAGTCATACCCTGAATCTGCACTACATTACTATAAACATCAACATCTAATTGTTGATCCTCTAACCATACAAAATTTGGTGGTGGATCAGGGAAATTTGGTGCTTGAGCTTTAGTATTAATAGTCCACTTCTCTGTCTTATTACCAACTGTTAGATTAGCATAAGAACTTTGTGCGAAAGTAGCATTAGACTTTAATCTTATTTGTAATTGATCAGTATTTTGTACCAACCAACCAGTTGGTATCTCCCAATTACTCCACGCACTTTCACCTTGACTTATTCTCTTACGTCTTACTGCTACATCATTAATAGTTGCATTTATATGTGAAGATGTTAATGCTACCTGAACTTCTGTAGTACCAGACAAACCACCAACAACAACAACACCTTCTCCTTGCCTACTACCATCACCATATGTGTAAAGAGTATCTGGATCTGCATTATCTAATGTTGTAAATGCAAATGAATCTGGAGAATAATCTGCAGGAACTGTGGTGATCTTCCAGACAGTAGTTTGTTGACCAATTTGGACTGTTACATTAGTAGTACTATCCCATGCTGAAGCTGACTTAAACCTAAAACGAACGGTTTGTCCCTCGTCAACAAGTACTGGTGTATTTCCAAATTGATACGTAGTCATTTTTTATCTATAGGTATCGTAGATATTTATGGTTATATTTGACGAACATCCTGCCAAGTACCTGACTCATCAACATCAACTTTAACTGGATTATTTGCTTTAATTTCAACTGGTATATCAATATCATCAACCAATAATGCACCTGTTTCTGTAGTTGGTGATATTACTGGTTCTGAATCTGGTTGCAATGGACCTGAATCTGGAATAGAAATAAGATCAGGCATAAGATCATATGATATCTGAATAGTACCAGAATCATCATTAACAGTAGTAATTCCGTTAGTTGCTGAAATTGTATACTTCACATAATCTAATTTTGGAGTTCCATCATAAGTATTAGTCCAATCAATTGCGTCTGATACAGTAGTATTAGTACTATTTGTAAGAAGAGTTGTTGATGTCATTTGAGTCACAACACCATCGATAGTATAAGACCTTTGTAAAGTGACATTAGTAGCATTAGTACTACTATAAGTTAATGTTGGATTAGTTCCATATGGTATTGGATCTGGTGAAGCACTAATACTACATGTTGGTGGTGATATTACAGTAAGAGTAACACTATCACTATCACTACCACCACTTCCACTAACGCTAATAGTATATGTGGTGGTGGATGTTGGATTTACTACAGTATTTGAACTTAATGGAACGTTTCCAATACCTTGGTTGATACTAGCAGAACTAGCATCTCCAGATGTAGCCCAACTTAATGTTGTAGAACCTCCTTGAGGAATACTACTCTGTGCTAACGATATATTTGTTTGTGGTGGTGTATAAACAGTTATACTCGTAGTAGCAGAAGCAGTTTTACCACCATTTGGTACTCCATTAACATTTAGAGTATATGTTGTATTAGTTGAAGGAGTAACAACCTTCGTACCACTACTTACTGGTGATATAGAATAGTTTATCGGACTAATTGTACCAGATACAGCATAATTTGTATTCCATGTCAATGTACTAGATTGTCCTGATATTATTGCACCTGGACTAGCACTTAAAGAAGCAGTTGGTTGATCATATGTACAACCCTGATTAACATTAGCATTAGCATTATAATTATTGGCAGTTGTATCCATGCAACCATATACTGCGAAAGTACATGATCCATCATCTTTAGTAGCAGCAGGGTTGTAGTTAGAGGCAGAAGGATTTGTACATCCCCAAATATATGTACACGATCCATCATCTGTATTACATCCATTCGTACATGTATTCTCTGCTATTGGATCCGTACATCCATATACAGGACATGAACCATAACCCCTCCAACTATGATTTATTCCATATTCACCATTAGCAATACCAGCATTATAGATGTATAGAAAAAGTGGAGTATGGTAAGTAGAGGTAGCACCAGTTCCACCATTAACAAATGAATTACCAGCAGGATGAGGTGCTGGATTAGTAAAGACACTATGCCAATAGTATACACCACCTGCTTCAGCGTTCCTTTTAAATGCCCACTGGTACCAATAAGTTATAGAGTCATAAACCCATTCACTATTCAGTCCAGACGGGAACCAACTATACTGATTTACACACTGATTTGTGTGTGATCCATTAGTAGAATAATTTCCTCTGTAATAGTAACCCCAAGCAAATGGCATTTATACTTCCTCCTAAAATTTAATTATGTAATGAATCATCATAAATGGTGTTATGACTTGATTTAAAACATCCATATTTGATATATCCACATCAATATATGATCTCATAGCATCTAAATTAAGTTGTTCACTACTATACGAATATTTGAAATTATCAGCATAAGAATCTGGTCTAGTTAAACCATGATCATGCCCTTCATTTGTTCTTGGTGTATTTGGTTCAACCCTTTCCATTGTATTACCAGCAAAAGCATTAACATTTGCAAATGGATTATTAGCAGTTCCTTCTCCACCAACAGATTTTCCATCACCATCAATTCTAGCATTTCCAGTATAATTTAACACATGATGGTTCACGTTTGTGTTATGAGCATGTGCTTGAAATTCATCAATTGCCATAACATGTTTACTAGTTTTTTTAATCATGTTATATCTAACATTTCCATTAAAATCAATATCAGTTTCAGCATCTATTTCCATATATCCATTATAATTGCAATTAATTCTATTACCAACATTACTACTTGCTTCTACCTGAACACCAACTCTATTGATATTTGGTTTATTTTCTTTAGTTAAACCAGTATATTCTCCAGTACCTCTACCACCAACCATAACTTTAGATCCTAAATCTGGTACTTGAAACTGACCTAGATCACCTGTTTCTGCATCTGGATTTCTTAATGTTACATGTTCTTTTTTAAATCTACATTCATCACCAATACCTATTGTCTGTGCTAAACAATAATAATCTTTAGCATTATAAACTGCACCATCACATGCTAAAAATCCTGCAGGTAAATTTTCCTTAAATACGGGATTCAAAGGATCTTTATCTAACAGAATACCTTCTACAGCATTCTGTTGAATAGTTCCAACTATTCCACCATAATGTGCCTTTTGCCTAGCGTAATTAGTAGAGTGTGATTTTGCCATTAGTATGCTCTGATGATGTATATACAAACCATTTGTGGTTGTGATACATTAAAATCTATTTGTAGGGCATTTTTATTTTCATCATTGCCCAGAAAATCTGTTTGTGTTGGTATATTTACATTAGCAGTAAGACTACTTCGTGATCTTAATCTCGAACTATCAAATTCAATATCAAACTCATCATGATCATGTGGACGGATATGGTCATTTGTATCATTTAATGGATTAGTGAAATTATATCCAGGATGACTCATTATAGTACTACGCAAAGCATTTGGTCCGCTTGCAGATTCTGTATTAGAAGGATCCACTGCTTCACCTGATGGTAATGTAGTTGTACTATTCTCTAGATAATAATTTCTATAACCGCCAGGAAGTTGATCTTGAGCACCAAATAAACCATATTTGTATAATGTACTATCATCTAATCTAGGTCCATTAGGATGATCAGGTGTTACGTTAAATAGAAATTGAGAAATTGGAGTATCAGTAACACCAATTGGTTTTAAATCATATGGTGGTGGTGTAGACTCAACTTTTGCTAAAACAACACCAGAAGCACCATTACCAAAACCTATATGTGCATTATCAACTTGGTTTGTATCATCTGGCCACCATAATTGATACAGATGATTACTTGATCCATAACTTCCAGAACCTTGAGTATATGGTGCTCCTGGTGCTGATGCTGGATACCAATCGTTTCCTGGTGGAGGAGTGCTGTACTTATCACCAACACTTATACCTGGAGCAGTAAATTTAGTTGCTGTATCATGCCAAACGTTAGCCCAACTACCTGCACTAGTAAGATCATCAGTCCAACCCCAATAATACGTATCACCTGTACCACCACCCCATTGGTTGTCAACAGCTTGGAATCTTAAAGTATATTCTACTTCACCAAAAGGTATAACACCAAGTCCTGGTTGTGTTGTGCTACTCATTTGTATAGTAGGATATGATCCAGGATGAGAATGCCTATCTATATGCTTCCTACCAAGTTTTCTTGCTCCTATGTATATTGATTTAAACGCATCACCATCTATTTTAGTATTACCTACAATCTTTCCAGCATATCCAGTCTCATCATCTTCAGGAAGAGTGAATACTACATCAGTAAAAACATCAGTAAATGCTGTAACAATAGATTGACTCTCATGTGTACCTATTTTTGGTGATAATAATAGTTTTGCATCAGTATCCTGATCAGAATTTCTACCAGTAGGTGAAGTACCACCAACAAAATAGTCAGTTTCCATATCCATCAATGCTTTTCCATTAAGATCTGGCATCTTAAGTGTGCCTGAATATGCTGGAAAACTACCACTCAATGTTGTAGTACCAGTATTATATGTGTCGCCAATAGTTTGAGTTAATAAAGGATATTCTCCAGCATTTACATACTGTCCATCACATATAATCCAACCTTTAGGGATAGAAGTTATACCTCCACCCCATGGCATAATTGTACCAATAGCAGCTCCTTTAGCAGTTTTAGATTCTTGATAAAACATTTATACTTCTATGAGATACCATCCTGTTTTAGATGTAGGAGCAGCAGTACCACCGTCAGGTGTACTATTTCCTACGTATAATAATGCAAATCCAGCAAATGGAGTTTGAACAACTAGTTCACCACCATCATAAGCACTCAAGTCAGCAGTATTACCTGATAACATTGCTTGTCCTGTGTTATCACTAGCATTTTGTATCTTAACATTTGTTGCTGCTCTAATAATCAACGATAAGTTGTATGTTAAGAGTCCACCTATATCTATAATACGAATCATATCACCAATTAATGGATTCTGTGGTAGTTTAACAACTGTATTCTGTGAAACATCTAACACATAATTTGTATTGACTTCTGCAATAACCTCGAAGTCAGCAGAGTATTCCCACTTCCTACCACCTGTCTGGGTGAAGTAGTTAGATATACCAGCAATATTAACAGCACCGTCATTCTCAACACTGAAGATCTTATTACCATTATGATTGATTGTTAGATCACCACCATTGAGAGTAAGATCACCTGCTGCAAGTATATCACCACCAAATGTACTAGTTCCTGTACCTAAAGCAGATAACTTACCATATGTTGTGAAGTCACCAGATGAATTCTCAAATTTCAATCTTTGTGTAGTACCATCTTCTCCAAAGATATTGATGTCACCACCATTGATAGTAAGATCACCAGTTGCAGTATCAACTTCTAGAGTTGTTCTTAATGGAATGCCAGTTGCACCACCATTTGTTAATCTAAACCACTCTGTCTTCTCAACAACAGAACCATTAACTGTTAGAGTATTCTCTGTAGTTAATGTACCAGCGATATCAGTATTACCTGTAATGCCATTAACAGTAAGTTTATTAAACCCTTGACCAACACTTAAGTTACCTTGTATTTTGGTATTTCCTGTTAATGATTGTACTTCGAAGGTTCTATTCTCTGGATCTCCACCATCAGTTACAATAAGAGATTTAACCTCTGTACTGATAAGAGTTTTAACCTTAACTATCTCTGAATCAGATAGAAGTAGATAATCAGATGTAGTTAATACTCCACCAAATTCTGCAACACCTATCCTTATATCTGCTGTATCATCAGGAATACTAGAAGCACTCTTGACTCTCATCTCTGCTTCTGTTGGTTCATTATCCCAGAGTACTGTACCAGTAGCAAGAGTATCTGATAACTTAACTGTACATGATGTACCAGTAGGAGATAAACCACTTTGCACAACCCACTCACCATTCAAATCTCCTGTGGTGCTACCACTAATAGCGATAGTCTCACCATAATCAATACTTAAATCAGCATTAGTCTTACTGTTACCCCAGTTAATAGTTAGAATATTTGTTCCATCAGAAACCAGAGTTGTACCAGCAATATCTGCATCAGATAACAAGAGACTTGATATAGGATCTAACTGACCATTGTTATCAGAATCAAATCCTGTAATATATGTTGCGTTAACTTGCTTATCAAGTCTAGAAATGACACAATTATCAGGGTGATCAGTTCTCTTTTGAGTACCATCAAGTTGACGACTAACTGCTAATCTATAACCTTTTGGATCACTAGGATTAGTAATGTTAATTAACCCTTCAACTTTAACTATCTCATTATTTTCTTGATCTGCTACGACTGGATCGCCATTAGCATCAACAGAATCTGGAGAACTTGCATGACCTCTTTCAATTAGTAGTAAATCACCAATCTTAAAGTCATTAATAGCAGGTTGTGTTATTGGTAGGACATATAAAGAACCAGATGCAACAACATCAGCAACTTTAAATGTAAGATTAGGAGCACTTGGATTACCTAATTGAGCACCAGTTATTACAAGATCATCACCTTGTATATAACCAGATCCAGAAGAAACTGTTGCAACAGCAACATTTCCATTACCATCTATAGTAACTGTGAATAATGCTCCAGTACCAGTACCACCAGTAGCTGATAGGAATGAGTATGTAGTATTAGCAACCCAGTCACCACTCTGTGCTGGTGAAATAGTATCAATACCAGTAATCTGACCTGATGAAACTAGATATGAATCTCCACCCCAAGGTCCAACACCCTGTGTATCAATCAACTTACCTGTATCACTATACTTAAGGAAGTCTACATTAGGTTTCTCAAGAGAACCTACAGTGTGTGATGAAGTTCCTGCTTTAAACCTACCTCTTTCTATCTCAATGATACCTGCTTTTTGTCCACCAACAAGTTTGATGTCAGAATAACCAGTTGTACTTGCAAGAATGTTAAGACTATTTCTTACAGTAGTAAAACCACCAAGAGATCCAATATCAAGTTTAGAAGTGTTAACACCTAATGTAAGTTGAGTAGTATCAGTACCATCAAATATATTAACCTTACCTGCTTGAGTAAAGATACGTGTCTCTGATGTACCAGCAAAAGAACCAATCTCTAATGTACCAGCAGTCTTTGTCTGATATGTACCAATTAGTGTTGAACTAGCAGGATTTGCAGCAGCACCACCAAGAGTGATAGTACAACTACTCGATACCTCATCAGAAGCACTAGCAATATCTACAATAGCATTTTTAGTGTCTTTGTGTATCTCAAGTACACTAGTACCAGCACCAGCACCCATTCTAAATGTATGGGCATTGGTATCAGAAACACTGTTACCAATGCTTATTGTTTGTGTACTAGTAGTAGTGTTACCTATTATAATAGATTCTGCATTGTTTAGACCAATGAAGAAGTCTGTATCAGTATTAAGGAAATTGAATGTTTCAGCAGTACTGTTAATGTCACCACCATCAACACTCAAGTCATCTTCAATCAAGGTATTACCAGTGATTCTAGCATCGCCAATGACAACCAAGTTTCTATCTAATTCCTTATCTGCTCCTCCACCAATGGTAGTATTAATACCAACTCTACCACCAGACTGATAAGTACTTCCTACAGAAGCAGGATCTGATGTAGCAACACGTAATGTAGCAACATTATTTGGAGTAGCACTATCACCACCAACCAAGAATGCATTTGTTACATCAAAGTATGTCTTATTATTTGAAGATTCCGATAGATAATTATTTGCTGTAACATCACCACTAGCGTTATAAGTAACAAGAGACTTACCAGAAATGAATGCTGTACCAACAACATCTAGGTTAGCACGAGGATGTGTATCATCAGATACATGACCATTCAAAGCACCTTCAATTGCCATTCTAGCAATTGTGTTAACTCCTAACTGGAGATCGCCTGGTACCTCTGTTTTTGTACGTAATGCTTCAGCACCTATTACACCTAATTCCTTCCAACTAGAACTAGATATCTCTATTTTAGCACTAGCACCTTGCTGATCCCAAACAAATGTTTCAGCACCAATATTGTTGTATACTACAAACTTACACTTATTATTAGTAGCACCTGACTGGTCTGCCTCGGTAATAGTCCAGACACCATTAACCATTGTATTGGTAAAGTTAGAAATACGTATCAAACTACCTACTTTTGCACCAACACCAGCATTATTAGTACCAACTTGCCACTCAATTTCTAATGTTGTAGTATTATCAGCAATTACCTTAAGGATATTAGAATCAACAACCTCTGTGTAATAGTTTGCATAGATCCATCCCCATGAACCAGACTTACCTACTTCCTTACCTTTAAGAAGAATATCTCCATCTACTGGTGTATTAGAACCATAGAGAACATTCTGTGTAGGATAGAATGAAGTACCACCAGTACCTGGACTGTATACAGCAGATTGATTTGGTGTAATATTTGATGGAGCATTAGCTGCAAAATGTGTCTTAATAGTATAAACCTGACCTGGATCAGTTTGAGTTCCTCTTGGGTTGAATGCAAAGACAGCAGAATTAACTTGGTTCTTGGTTAGAACAATGTCACCATCTAGAAAATTCCTAAAACTTTGACGAGCAACTGTAGGATCATCAGTTGTAGAATCAATTAAACTATGAATACGTAAAGACTTAAGAGCATCATTACCACTAGGATCAACACTAATAGTTACAGGACTTTGGAAGAATGCCTCACCCTCAACAGTGATCTTATCATTGAATGTAACAGCAGTATCAAATGTTGTTACTAATGCACCGATCTTATCATCATCATCCTCTGTCTCTTGAAGAACTGCTTGCTCAAGGAAGGTCTCTTCGCCTGTAATAGCGTTGATCTTCTTATTACCTATATAAAGGTCTCCATTAGAGTTTAGACCTGTGTAGAAGACTATACCAGCATCTTCACGTTTTGCTTGAGCATAGAAGTCTTGCTTGTCTGA
>MDSY01049464.1_pt1 | contig 14880 bp, 2 predicted proteins | sample 811131 | NCBI WGS metagenome assembly MDSY01 (sample SAMN05326643, study PRJNA326480) | marine metagenome | isolation source: seawater | place: Atlantic Ocean: South West | collected 2010 | reverse complement strand
TCATATCTTGTTCCTTGTGTCCAGTTTCTTCTTGTTATTAACCTTCTTACGTTTGCACTTGTGACCTTTTTACCAAATATCTGAGTATCACCAGTGTGATTCATATAGTTGATATTATCAGTTGGGTTTGGTGTATTTGTATTCCAAGTAGTTGTTCTTCCAAAACCAACAGAAAGTGCTGGATTAGCGAGACCAACCACAACATAATATGAGTTTGCAGAATTATCTACTGTGTCTACAAAATTATTTGCATTTAGAATTCTAAATTGATCTGTTACAATAGCAGCCATATCATTAGCTTTTTTCTATATTTATACTACCCAAGATCCTTTCTTAATGAACCTGTGTCCCTAAGACCGAAATCTCTTCTCTGGATAGATGGGTAAGTTGTTAATCCAGAGTCAATTGTTAAACCAGTGACTCCAATAGATATTGGATTTATGCCTCTAGTAAATCCAGAAAGTCTTCCCCAAGAGAATTCTCCTGTACCAAAACCTACTGACGCACCATTAATACCTGTTGTATTTACACCAGTATCTATATTACAAGTAATAATACCAACTGCAGCATTATAATCATTTATAATGTAAATATTATCAAGACAGGTTGTACCTGTTGCAACAACAGTGCTATTGCTACCGTCAACAGAGGTAACACCATGACCTACTTTTGTTCCAAATATGAATATTGGATAACCAACTTTTAATTGAGTTGCAGTTGAATTAGCATTATTTACAAAATCAGGTTCAAGTGTAAATTTGAGTGCTAAAGGATGACTTCCAGTACCTTCAGTCACTGAAATTCCACTAATAATGCCATCGTAACCCTCAACAGTTGTTATCACATCCACATCTTCTTTTATTGCTCTAGGAAGTTGAGCAAGCACTTGAGGAACTGCAGCAATGGTATATCCAAAACCAGGATTTACTATTGTAGTGTTAGTTATGACACCGTTTGTTATTGTAGCAGTCGCAGTAGCAGTGGATCCAATTCCTACACCAATAGATTGAGGAGCAGATATTGAAATTGAAGTTGTTGATCCAACATATCCACTTCCACCATTTGTTATGGTAATTGCTGAAATTGTTCCACCTATTGAAACAGTTGCGGTGAATCCAGCAGATACAGGTTCTCCAGCACCCACAATTAATCCACCAACACTACCTACACTTAAAGCAGAATTGTCTTCTTCATAGTTAAAGAACCTTGCATTATCAACAAATAACTCATTATCAGTAGAGGATAGATCACCAATAATTTTTGAAGTTGGATAAATTTGAGATTCGAGAGAGTCTCTTGTCTTGAAAACAATTTCACCATTTACTTTTTTATCAACTTTTTGTTTGATCCAACTTAAAGGTTTAAAGTTTCTTTCATCGACTCCTAATTGTGTGTATAAATCTGTTTCAACTTCATCTGAGGATTTAATTGCATAAATTGTTCTTTGTTTTTGGGTTGTTGTAATTCCAGAAGTATTTTTAAATACTTGAACAACATCACCTGTTTTGATTGTAGGTGAAACTGAGGAACCAGCCGAAACTTGAACTGCGTCAACTCCAGTTGTTCCTTTATAAAAGAATATGTCAATTATATCATCTGCATCAGGTGCAACTGCAAATTCAAAAGAAGTACCACCATCGAATGTATATGATTCACCAGGATCTTGAATTACACCATTTACAAATATCAATAATAATGCATCAAGATTTATAAGTGAAGAATCTGGATTATCTTCATCAACTTCAAAACTTAATAAACTTGCATTATAAATTAATGGGAATCTTTTTCTCTCACCATTTTGCAATTCTTTAATAGAATCTATAAAGTCAAAGTCACCAAAATTCCAAGATGAATACTGATCTCTGAATACTTTTGTTACTGTTAATTCAAAATCACTTATTAATTGTGAGGTATTTAAAAATCTATCTGTGACTAAACCAACTGGTTTGAATACATCACCAACTTTGAAATTGTATCCATTATTATCTAATGAAAAACTCTTAACTTCAAAAGATGTTGATCCTAAACCAACCGTTGTATCTGCCGCTCCAACTCCTATAGTTAATGTAGCACCTGTGCCTGTATCCGTAGTTGATCCAATTCCTCTTCTAGATACACCAATAATTGGAAGATTTTCATATGATGGTGAAGAAACTTGAATTTGTGGTTGAGTATAACCAGTCCCTGCATTATTAATTGTGAATTTTAACGCTCCGCCTGTTCCAGTGTTGGTAATACCTACATTAACTGTAAATGTATTAGTTGTAACTGCAGTAATTGCTAACGTTGCATTGTGTGCTGGATCTCCACCTGCTGAACTTGGGGTAGGACCAGATCGTGGATACGCATGGTCAGTCGAGAAATTATCTTGTGCACATCTGAACACAAATGAATTTGTAGCAAGACCGACTGTATTACTTGTTGTTAATCCATGAGATGCTTTAGTAATAACTAAATTACCTGTTGCTGGATCATATGTGGCACCTGTGGGTGTAAGAGGAGAACCTCCAGTAACTGATACAGCATTAGTTGATGCACTTATGAAAACGTGAGTATTAGAGACAACCTCTGCTGAAATATCTGCACTTGATCCATTTCCAGATAAATCTGTAACAGCAACAGAAACTGGATTTCTATACCCAGATCCAAAACTTAAGTCTGACAAGAACTCAACTGCATTACCACCACTTGAATAAGCATGAGTAACAGTGCTAGTTCCTACGTTTGTTGTAAATGTTGTTGCGGATAATATTCCTGTTACACTAAATGAAGTAGTTGTTGATATACTTAATGTTGGACTGAATGTTAAACCATTTAATCTAACAAACTCATTTATATTTCTAAATCCATGATTACCAGATGTGGTAATTTGAAGTTCACCTGTGGTATTATTAAATGATGCATCACTAACAGTAAATGAATTTCCTGTTGTTGCAAGACCAACAATTCCTACAATCGCACCACTACCGTTCGTTGTTGCTTTTACTTTAGCTGGTGCTAAATTAGCAACTCCTAATCCCCCAGTGGAACCTAAAGAAACTATCACACCTCCTCTTGGAAGTTGATTTTGATTTACATCAGTCTCACTAATAATTTTTGTACCATTAGCTGATGTAATTCCTGTAAATGTTACTTCACTAACACCTGCAGTTTCTGAGAACTCATAATTATTACCAAGATTATTAAATGTAGTTGGTGTTTGGAATATACCGTTTAATAATAAAATACTACTTCCTGTTTGTATTCCTGTAGTATTTGCTCCACCCACTCTCAAATCAAAAGTTTGTCCAATACCAGTAAAATCTCCTGATATATCATCAAATATAGTATTAGTTGCGTAACTTTGTCTTAAATATACTCTACCGTTAAATTTAGATCTAACAGGATCTAAGTTTGATGATGTTTTTTGTGTAGAATTAGTTCCTCTTGGAGGATCTGTAAAATGAACAGTGCTATCTACAATATTATATCCACCAGAAAATAATCTTGCAGTATTGCCTGAACTATGATTTGTTGAAGCAGATCCTATTGCTCCTCTCTCAACTTCAAATAAATTAACACTACCAGTGTTAGTTATCGGACCTACTGATGTAGTTCCCAAACCAACATTAGTGACTTTCATAAATTCATCATTAACCTTAACTATATCATTAGAATTAATAGATGATATTCCAGTAACACTAAAAGTAGTTGCACTACTAGAAATATTATATTCTAGATTAGTTGTGATTGGTGTAAATGCAATTGGAGATTGAATAACACCATCAATAGACATTAATGCTTTTTCAACCTTTTTAAACATTTCAAATTCGTGTGCATTACCTGTACCAGTTCCAGTAAATGTAACTGCTATTCCTGCTAATGCGTCAGGACGAGATTTTGAAATTTTGAAAGTATCTTTATTAATTCTTATTGCATATACTTCTGATCCTAATGTGCCACCTGCAGTTGCTATTCCTGATAACGAAATTCCAGTAAAAGTTGAACCAGGTGTATAAACTAGTCGTTCACCAGTTTCAAAGAAATGATCAATGATTGTAAATACACCAGTTGCAGCATTCAATGTGCTTACATCTGATGGATTAAATTGTTTTTGGAATATAGGTTTAGAATCACTTTGTAATTTAAAACTTGTTTTATTTGATCTTGTTCCATTAACTGCATCATACTGTGCAAATGATAATGATTCAGTAACTGTCCCGTATTGTAAATCAGGTGGAATATTAAGTAAGTCAGTTTCTGAATAAAACGCCTCTGTAAATGATTGAACCTCAACACTATTAGTTCCACCACTGTATAGTGGATCTGGGTGGAAGTTAAGACATAGATCATTACCAACTATAGTTGATGAGAATGTCCCTATACCTGATGTGCTTCCAATGGAGATGAATGGATATTGTGTTGTATGAGTATCTGTTGAATCATGAGCAACTAATACTTGATGTAGTGAACTTGTTGATCCACTTGATACTCGAACAACTCCTTTAAGAGAACTAATTTCATTTTCAGTGAATGTTGCAATTGTGGATGCAGATGAAACATTATGGAATTTAGATTCAAATATCGTTGTTCTTTCAGTGCCATCTAATTGTCCAGGTAATTTAAATCTATATGTTCCTATACCAGCAGCAGTGGTTCCAATACCAATAATTCTTGATCTAACTAAAACATCATTTGATTGATCATTTTCAAAGTTTAATGATAATATTCCAGATTCTATTTCAGATTTAAATGTTCCAATAAAATTAGATGTAGGACCATCTTCAGTATCTGCATAAAATTCAGATATGAAAGAATTTGTTCCATCATGAGTTAGATATAAATCTACAAAGTTTGTTTGTTCTGTGGTTGTATTATTGACTTCAATTGAAGCAAAGAAAGCATCAATATCATTTACGTTTGTTGAAATAATATTTGATGTGCTTGCTACAGATACTGAAGTATTAATACCAGATAAATTTACAAACCCTATTGATTGAGTTCCAATTCCTGTTAAATTAGTATTATAAAATGTTTTTAATATTTTTAAATCATAATCATTATTATCAGGATCATCAGGTGTAAATTTCAAACTTACATTTCCTGATATGTCAATTTCACCCTTAAGTTCTCCTAACTCAGAGGGTGTAGTGTGAATTTTTGCTTTTTCAGCAGTGAATACATCAGTATCATCTTTGTACAAAATAATATCTGATAATTGAGTGTTATTATTATTTGGATTTCTTATTTGAACTAAAAACGTCGCATATCTAGTATTAATAGATAAATCTAAAAATTCGGTTAAAGTGCTTGCTGTGTTTGAAAATAAACCACTTATATCATCTATTTCAAGAACTCTATTAGTTCTACACTCAATATATGGTGATAACTTTGTGTTTTTTAACTTTAGGAATTTAGATTTACCGTCTACAGTGTCAATATCTAAAGCAAAGTCAAAATTATTAATTGTATCTACTCTTTTTTGATCAATAAAATCTAATGCAAGAGTATCTGTAAAACTAGATGTTGTAACACCTGCGTTTGTGACAGATGTTATGCCAACATCAGCAAAATTTTTCAATCCTGTTGTATGAAGTAATCTGTTAACTGGATTTATTAAATCTTCATATGTAATTCCACTTTTTACACTATACGATAAATTTTGATAATAGTCATTATCTGGAGTAACTTGATAATCTTGACTTAATTTACCGATATCATCATTCCAACCTTGATCCTGTCTTAACGAATAACTAATTTCAAAAACACCAGTATTTTTAGATATGGAATTTATTTTTGCAATATTTCCACTGTTAAAACCTTTTATCAATTGTCCAGCAGTTAAATTAAATGCACCAGGTGATAACTCTTCAATTTTTATTAAATTATTTGATGATTCTGATATCACTAAATCAACAGCAACGTAAGATGTGCCAACGAATGATAGCAGTTTCTCACCGACACTAAATTTTGATGTTACTTGTGTTACTTTAAAAGTTGGATAATCATTTTTGCTTATGACTATACCAAATGAATTTTGATTTGTTTTTGCTATTCCAGCATTAGTAGTAATTGAAGATAAATCAAATTCAATTGTAGCTGGATTGGTATTGTTTACAGCACTTATTTTAAAGAATTTAAATCCATTATCTCTTGAATTAAATCCTGTGCCTGTTGAACCATCTTTTTGCAATCCCTCAACAAATATTTCTTCATCAACAGTGAATGGAGCAGTTGTAAATCCTAAAACTGGAGTTACTAATGTGCAAGTTACAATACCAACTGCTTGATTATACTCTAATTTACTTACAGTTGATCCATTAGTATTGTTAAGGGCAAATACTTCATGAGTGATTGACTGTAAACCTTTAGGTGCTACGATAACTTTTACATCTGCTAACGAACTTCCATTTAAACTAGCACCAATTATCGCACCAGAAGTATCCTCTTGTCCAGTTAGTGGATTAACAATCACTAAATCTGGGATAGTTGTATAATTTCTACCACCATCTACTACTTCAACAGAAGTAATAGTATTTGAATCAATTATTGAAATAACTGGTGAAACAAATGCCTCTGGTTTAAGAGTTGGATCTGAAGAATATTCAAAACCAGGATTAAGTATTCTTACATCATCAAGTCTATTAATTGTTGTTGAATCTGGAAGTAAAGTAGCATTAGTTCCTTGAGTTGATGCAATACTTACAAATGATGGTAAATTATCATATCCTACACCACCAAAATTAAGATTAACACTTTCAACAGGACCTCTTGCTCTAGGTGATTTGGTAGAATATTTTAAAACACTAGTCTCAGTGGACGCATATGATAATTTTTCTGGAACTTCAGAAATAGAAATATTAAACGTTGTATAAGAAGCACCGACAACTGGAGGAACGTTAAAAATACTATATTGACCACTGTATTTACTATCAAGATAATGAATTTTATTATAATTGAAAACATCAGTATCCGAAGTGCTTATAAAACCAGATTTTTTAATATTATAATAAAGATTTGATGGATTATCTTCATAAAAATTAAGTGTTACGGTTGCAGTTGAAGTTACACCAACAGTTCCAACTCCTGTAACTTGAAAATTAGTAGTGTTGCCAACGGATACGAATTTATTTTTAAAATCTTTATCATAGTAAATTTCTAATTCATATCCTAATAATGAAGTATGTCCTACTCCAAAAACTAAATTATTATTTTTGTAAACAGGAATAGGTGGATTTACTAATGAAAATTCATGATTATTTCCAATTGAACTTAACTCAATAATATTTGCAGGATTATTTGTTACATCAGAATATGTTTCACCTAATTTAAAATTATTATCATCAACTTTGTAAACGTAATATGACTCTTGATTTGCAAGACCTTCTGATATTGAAGTAGAAATATACTGTACTTTACTTCCAGTGGTAAAATTATGTGAATTAAAATTAAAATTATTTGTTGAAGTAGTTACACCACTAGATGGTATTATAATTGGATTTATTAGTAATTTATGTGTATTTGAATCAAATTTTAAATTAATAGAGGTTGATACACCAATACCTACGGATTGACTTGGTTTTAAGTCAAGATTAATAACATCACCATTCACTAAATTATGTGCGGTTGATAATGAAACGACAGAATCAATTCTTTGTAGTTTACCTGTTACTTGAGTAGGGTTAGATTCAAGTAAATATTCAAAACTACTTGATCCTACTCTGTTATGTCCAACAAATGCTAAACCTGGTGTAGATGTTGTTAACCCAACTTGAGTAACTATACCGACATAATCTTTTGATCTTTTAATGATAAAGACATCTTGAGTATTTCCCGAGCCAGGTATAGTGAATGTTGTTACACCATCATCTTTTGACACGGTTAATCCATAACCTGCTGCAGGTTTTGTAAGTGTTACTCTTTGATTTGTTTCAAATGGGTGATTAGGTAAGAAAACACTATGAGTTGGTATATTAACAACTTTAGATATATCACCTAATGTGGAGAGAGTTGTCGTTCCTAGTCCAACAACAGTTCCAACACCTATACTCTCATGTGGATTAAAATATACTAAATCTTTTAATTCAGAATCAAAATATGTTGTATCTAAAGAAATATCAAATAAACTAGGAGTTAAACTTAATTTAGTTGATACTGTATGAACCCCAGAAGATATACCTCTTTTTACTCTTATAATATTATTACTATTAAATGTGTTTAGAACTAATAATTTTTCTGTTCCTATTCCAATGCTACTACCTGCACCAATTCCTGTAGGTATATTTGTTACGTAAATATCAGTTACAATGCCAGTTGTTGATGAATTTGGAATTTCTTTGTAAACTACAGTAGATGCTGTTTGTATACCAATTACATGAGAACCTGTTAAACCTTTAATTCCAGTTGTGCTCAATCCAGAAATAACTACATTATCATTATCATTCAATGAAGGTGCTGTTGAAATAAATGCTGATACAGTGTTTGAATCTTTCCAAACAAAAACTGTATCTTCAAACGTATCAATTGTAGTGTTAATTGATGTTATATCTTTTCCAGTTATACTGTTTACAGATACACTTAATCCACCACCATTAGTTCCAGTGTTATCAAATATAGCACTATCTCCAACTTCGTAATTATCACCACTATTGATAATATCAATTGAATTTATGGAACCTGAAGTTGTGCTTTCTACAACTGATGACTGTAATGTAATTTCATTTGATTCAATAATGAAATCATTATCAGCAAACTGATCAGAAACTTTATAAGGATAACTATTACGGACTAAATCAGAATCACTAAAATTAAATGTGTTTTGGTTTATATTGAAGTTTTCATCGGTGGGATTTGATCTATAACTATTTCCTATAAAATAAGGAAAAGATGGTAAAAGAGAGTTAGTTGTTATACCAACAAAATATGCATACGTTCCATTAGGATACTCAGGTGTTCTACCATATCTTCCATTATGTACATCTAAATCACCAGAGTTATTAAACTTATAATCTTCTACGAAAAATCCATTACTAAATCCAGATGGTCTATCAATAATACTTGAAGTATCAAGAACATATCCACTATTTAATATTCTAACTGGTGAGTTTTGATCAGTTGAATCACTGTAACCATAAGGACCATAAATTGGATTACCATCATATGCCCAACCTATTATTGGTGAATGACCATTTCCAGAATCACCGAATGAATCATTACCTATTTGAGTTGAATAACCAACTAAAGAATAAGCTAATTTATTATTTGTTTCTACAAGTGCTTCATTACCGTATCTATTAAATGTGTTTACAGTTAATCCCCTTGTAACTGCCTCTAATTTTGCACCACTGCCTGGTGGGGTTATTTTTATATCAATTTTATCTTGTTGATATTGTAAACCTCCTTCAAGAATAATAACATCAACTATCTTACCTCCTTCTACTACTGCTCTCAACTTAGCACCAAGTCCTGTACCAATCCCAACTACCTCTAAATTAGGTGCAGATGTGTATTCTTGACCCTTTGTTTGTATTTCTACAAAAGTGACTTTTCCGTCTGTTACAATCGGTTTTAGTTGTGCTTCTTTTCCAGTTTTTACGTTAACTGTAATTGATTTTTCAAGGTTTAAAATATCAGATCCGTAACCAGTTCCTTTTTCATACAGAAGTATATCTGTAATTGAACCTCTTACAACAGGAGTTGCAGTTATCACTCCTACAGAGGTATTTGATAGTTCATATTTAAGATTTAATTTAATGTCTGGATATTTAAATACTTGGAATCCTGTTCCTTGATCTGAAAATTTAATATAATCATTTCTCTCAAACTCTGATGTGATTGTTCCCCCTATTCCAGCATTTGAAATCCTAAATGAATCATCATCTAACTTAATTATTTGATAAAAATTAGAAGTGGATGTTATACCAGTATATGTTGATAATCCTGTGATTGAAACAGGGGTTGTAGACCCTAAACCTACAGCAGTGGAGTAAACTACTTTTGCTCCGTTAGCAAATCCATGATTACTAAATTTAATTACATCTGTAATCGTGTTTATATCTGATGGATTAACAAATATTTGCCTATTTTCATAATTTGAACCACTATCAATAACTCTTATATTTTTTAAATTATTTTGACCATCTAAAAGTTTAAATTTGTGAATACCTACCTTATTAGTTGTAGTAAAACCTACTGTGTTTATACCTGAATTGTAATCAGATAATGTTTGATATAATTGAACTGTTGTTGGGTCTAATACTGATGGATAATATGTTGCAGCATTAATTAAAGTAGTTGTACCTACACCAACCACCGAGGTTCCTGCATCATTACCAACAGTTCCAATACCAAGTGGTGGGTTATTATTTCTATCGTAAACAATTGGTTGACCACTTACAATATTATGATCAGTGCTAAAAGTTAATGTTTCATTTACGTTGTCGATGCCACCAGAATCACTGACTAGTCTTGCATCGAATGATATTTCTCTTCTCCTTTCTTGAAGAACAGGTTCTAATACAGTTCCAGAACCATTACCACCTTCAATCGTTGCGGAAATAACTCTTTTTATATCAAAATCTTGAGGATCAACTTGAATGTCAGTAATTTTTCCAGTTACAACTGGTCTGATTAATGCAGTGGTATTATTTGCACCAGATCCAGATAATTGTATGTTTGGTGGATTTATAACGTCATAATCTTTACCACCATTTAATAAACTAATGCTTTCAAGAGGACCAAAAAATATTTTATCATTTGACTTGTAATTTCTTATCTCAACACCATTTATTAACATACCTGTTGTTCCAGGTGTAGTTAATATATTTGTAGAATTTGTTAAACTTGGATTTAATGGAAATTTCTTAAATAATTTTTGTGGTGCAATTTCTTGTTCTTTTATACCAACCAATGAAAATGTATGAGTGCCTGATCCTGCAACTAGAGGTTCAAACTCTTCAAAATCACCTATGGGAATAAATGATCTAGATCTGTATAATCTTATTTGGTTAGTGCTTGTTAATACTTCAACGAAATAGGCAGATTGAGTTAATCCTGGTATAATTGATCCTTGTGCAGTGTAAAATACTTCATCACCAGTAATAAATGGAACTGGATTTGGAAATGATAGAATACTATACTTTAAAGTGTTTGGATTATATCCTGATTGTGGAAGTTGATTTCCACCTATGGCATTCGGTAATATTGATTTAGGTAAAGATGATGTTACTTGGTAAGATGGTAATGAATTAGAAGCAACATAAAAATTATTATTTGACTCATTATACACGTTGGTGACATCAGAAGTTAAAATATTATTACCAAACTCCATGTCAGTATTTGTACTAGAGGCACGGTTTATAACTCTTCTCATATCATATTCCCTATTTGGATCAGGGAATAGTGTAATTCCTGGTTGATTGGTTAAATTATTAATTGTAATAGTTCCTGTTGGTACATCAATATTACCCACAGTTCCAGTTGCTATCTTTGTTTCCTCATTTCTAAATAAAATTTCTATGTTATCTCCAAGTTTCAAACTAGACTTATCAATATCTCTAGTGAATAACACTAAGTTTGAACCAGACACACTTTCAACTTTAAATCTAGAGGAGGTATTATAAATCCAAGAATTAGCAAAAATTTGTTTTCTTGTTTTATTATCCGTTGGATTTAATATTTTTTCACCAACATTACTGACGCTTATTTTTTCTCCTTCTACCAATAATCTTATATCAGATGTTGGAACAAATTTAGAAAGAACTCCTGTTAGTCTTAATTCAACTTTTTTACTTAAATCACCACCTTCATATCCAAAATAAAATTCATCAGATCTAATATCATCAGTGCTTGATATATTATCAATAATATTTTCACAACCAAAGAATTGATTGACAGATTTATCACTGTAGTAAATATTTGTACTTATTCCAGATATCAAAGTACCAGTTTGTCCAAAACCAACTGTAGAATCTACAGTAATTACTGATGAACCTATAGAAACATCACCAATAACTTTAGTTTTACCAGTAATATTAAATGTTCCTTCTATTAAATCTATTTCATTAAAACCTACAAACAATCCAATTTTATAATATACCTTTCCTTTTCTGGTTAAAGGTTCAACTTCTGATATTGCTGCTCTCGTTTCACTATCAGTTGATTTAATTATTGTTTGTCCGACTAAATTTATAGGATTTCCTGAAATTGCTTCTGCTAAAACTATTTCTCTTCTGATATACTCTGCTGATGAAGGTTTTATTAAATATTTCTCTAAATCTATTATTGATGGTGTTTCATTATACAAAATATTAAATAATATTCTAAAAGACTCCTCAGTTCCTTTTGACTGGTATAATGATTTTGAATTTTTTATAAAATTACTAACATCAAGATTATTAACAAAGGTAGAGTTTTCTAAACCAGGTGTGAGTAGTTTTTTTGTCTTTTTATAAAATTCTTTTAAAAATAATGCACTAAGATTGACAACAGTTGCATCAGCATCATGATTTGTAGATGAAGAATCAGAGAATACTAGTTCTGTAGGATCATTATCTGCATGATATGTCGTTATACCACTAAAACCACGAATACAACCAGTAAAAGTATTTGTAGTTATACCAGTGTATGTGATTACTTCGTCTTCAATTTTAAAAAGACCATACTCATTAGGAAATCCTTTTGTGGATGTGACAGTTACTGTTGTATCACTTGTACTTATTCCACTACTTAGTTTAGTTTCACCAACTACTACTTCTGGTGTTAAATTATCTAATTTAATATACTGATCTAGATTATCAGTTAGGTCAATCGTACCTCCCTGATATTCTTGCGAGATATAATACTGCTTAAGAAAATCAACTGCTTTCGGACTTTCAGATACTAAAAACTCTGGTAGTTGGTTTTGTATTATCTGATGGACTTTGACTCTTTTATCAATTCCAGTGGTTATCATACTATCCTCTTATCAACGCTCCATTTGAATAACTTGATGTGACCTTATAACCGACACCTGATATCTGTTCTCCAGAAGTAATTGTGTCCTTAACCATATTTATGGTACTATTAGATACAGAAAAACTCAAATATAAGTCTTTAAGACCAACTACATCATTTGACTCTGGAAAAGCTTGAATTTCTATAATATTATTAGTTTTTATAGTAGAAGTAATATTAATTGTTGACAAAATGATCTCACCATGAATATAATCAACTATTCCAGCAGAAGCAACAACAAGACGATTCTCCTCCTGTTCGACATTACCTTTTACAATAGCTAATATTCCCTTACCACTACCATCAAGTGTTCCATCATTATTCTTATTTGGAATATCAGTAAGATAAACAGTATCAGATTGACCCTGTATAGTAAATCCAGTGCTTTTGATATTACGACCTTCTGGATTTATATGAAAATTATTTCCAAAACATAATTCATACTGTGCAAACTGGTTTACAAGTGCTCTTAAATTTCTTCTTATAATAACTCTTGATATATTTGATGTTATTGCATCATCAATATTATCAATAACATTCAAAACCTTACTATATTTAAAACGACCACCAAATTTGTTAAGATCAGTAGATGAAGCATAGTTAAGAAGACCATTTGTTACATTTGTCTTCAGGTCTGATGCGGTTGTTACCTTTGATTGATCATAATATACAAATGAGTCAAGTTCAACATAAAGTAACTTAAGATCTAGTAGTTTTTGGTTTATACCTGCTAATGTGTAACTTTTTAAATTAGACAATATTGATTGTTTATCAAAATCTGAAACAAATTCACCATTTTTTGGTTTTATTGTTATAAAAACGGTTCCAAACTCAGGTGGATCTAACTCCTCACCACCAACTACTGAAACAGATTCTGTATTTGGGTATATTTGTTGTATTACTGATTCGTAGTCCCTTGCTGTAACTGCTCTGTACTGTGATGAATACAATCTAGGTGCAAAATACTTAATTGAATCAATTGACTCGATATTACCTCCATTGGCTGCAGAGGAAACAGTTGTGATAGTTGGAGTTGCAGTTGGTAATACTATTTGATTAATAGAATTTGCAATACTACCTGCGTATGTAAATGATGCAGGTCCATTACCCTCTGTTCCGTCGGTCACTATGTATGATACTGTGATAATTGCATCATTTTCAAGTTTTTTGCCAAAAACACCATCACCAAATAGTATCTCATACCTCTCATCAGTAACTTCTTGTATTAAATATGTTTCAGATATATCAGTGATATTGATAATGTTGTCTACTTTACGATATTCCCTTCCCAATCCAGTATCTGAAGCACCTTTTACGTAAACTTTAAGAGTTGAAGTGTCAATAAATGAATTATCAATCAAAAATCTCTGATCTAATGACCCATCAACAGTATATGTCTTTGTTAAATAAGTTCCTTGATAAACAATTATATTACTAAATGATCCTGTGCTTGAAATTATATTACCATTGGCATCAGTTGCCTGTGTTGTGGTAGTTGTAATTGTTTCTGGTACGGAAAATACAAAAGATGAGTCATTATTTGTACCTACACATACTAATCCTGCTTGTAAAGTGAGTGATGGTGTATTTGAAGCAGTTGTTATGTCAAAGGAAACCACCGCTTGAGCAGAAGTTCTTGATCTTGGTACATATCCTATGTTTCGTGCAAGTGAAACTACATTTTCACGAAGTGTTGCTGAGTCTAGAAAGGACTCATTTACAATCATGTTGGAATTAAATGCTGTAATATAGGTATTGTATGCTAAAGTATCAATTAAAACAGAAAAATTTGATCCCTCAAAGTCAAAATCAGTAAAATCTGAGTTAGCACGAATATAATCTTTAATTGATGACTTAATTTGATCGAAATCAAGGTTTGTAAACTTAGTAAAAGGCATTTATCTTGTT
>MDSY01127535.1_pt1 | contig 14882 bp, 6 predicted proteins | sample 811131 | NCBI WGS metagenome assembly MDSY01 (sample SAMN05326643, study PRJNA326480) | marine metagenome | isolation source: seawater | place: Atlantic Ocean: South West | collected 2010 | reverse complement strand
TGTGGTGTGATGAAGATCAGGATCAGGGCAATTTGCATACCAATTTTAAATTATCATCAAATGGTGAGTTTCTTGGTTTTTTATACCCTGACGGAGTTACTTTTGTTGATTCAATTAGTTTTCCTGCTCAAACTCAAAACATTTCCTTTGGAAGATTATCAAATGATGCACAAGATTGGGTCTATTTAAATCCAACTCCATTATCACCAAACTTAGAATTAGCCTCTATTGAAAAACCCATTTATATAGAAAGTTTTAAATTAAGGAATATCTATCCAAATCCTTTTAATAAAAATTTAAATATTGAAATAAGTTCTTCATATTCAGATGATAATCTTGAAATATATATTTACTCCCTAAAAGGGACCTTGGTTTATGCGAAATCACTTAGTCCCTTTATTTCCGGGGACAAAAAAGTAAATATTGAAATGGATAATACAGTAGCATCAGGTATCTATTTTCTAAAGCTAATTACAAACAATAATGTTATAACTCGAAAAATATCATTTATAAAATAATTGAGTTATAGAGTTTTAATATCGAGCTTGTTTTTAAAAATAGAATCAAAGGTATGCCAATATATTTCTGGTTTAGAAATTGTTCTTAAACTATCTGCTAAATTATTATAAATTGCTTTTGGAAAAGAATTTTCACTTTTATTCCAAAAATATGTATCCAAATATATTCTTGAGTAAAGGTCTTCCTTTTTGTCCCTAAGTCTTAATTTTATTTCCCTTTCGTATTGGACTCTATTTTTTAGCCCCTCTTCAAATAAAATCTTATTTCTAAGGCTTTTGTAAAAAATATTTTCTGGAGAACTTTTATACTTTTGAATATTTAAACTTTTGGCTCCATCTATTAGATCTTGTATACTAAAAGACCCATCATCATAGGTGGCTAGGGTTTCATTGGCCATTTCTTTTAATTTTGAAATACCAAATAAAATTCTCTTTTCAGAATTCAATCTAAGTTCTTTTTCCGAATGTTTAATATCAGAATTCGTGATTATTAATATCATTTGAGTAGCAAAATTCACAAGTGTATCATCGATTGAAATATTTTTTTTCAACATTAAATTATTAACATATTGATCAGAGCCAATTTGCTGATTTTTTTTAATTATATTTTCTACTATCGATTGTTTCTTTAGTTTATACTCAACGCTATCTATGAAAATTTGGTTTCTCTCATCTAATTTTTCAACTATGTGCCACCCATAAGAGCTTCTTATTGGCCCTATTAAAATATTTATGGGAGCATCAAAAATATGTTTTTCCAAATTAGGATCAAGATCATTATATACAATCCAACCTAGATAACCTCCATTGCTTTTCAGTACATCGTTTTTAAAAATTGATTCTGCAATACTTTCAAATTTTTCAATACCCGATTTTACTTTTTGAAATGTATCAAACGCATTTAAAGAATCCTGAAAAAACAAGTGTCTTATTTCACACTCACGGTTCATCCATTTGTAGTGCCTTTTTATAAGTTGTTGATTAACTTTAACTTTATTGCTTTTTTTTATTCTGCTGTGTAGTCCTTGCCTAATTATTTTTATAGAATCCAATTTAAAAACATAATTTGAAATTGTGTCAAGTTGTAAACCATCTCGAATTGCTGCATCTGCAAAAAGACTATTTTTAATTAATTGCGCTAAGTGCCTTTCTCTTTCAAACTTAGAATCCTGAACAGTGTTGCTTAAGAGTTTTTGGGAGTAAGAACTAATAAATTCGTAAGTGGTTAAATTACAAAATCCAACTTTTGCCACGATATCATTTGTATCCTCTTTACTACAATTCCATATGAGGCATGCAATTAATCCTAAATATGTGTGTTTCATAGTCTTTTTCAAAAAAAAAGGGAAGCATAATTATACTTCCCTTTTTCTTTTCTGTAAAGATATGTTATTTCATAAATAACATTTTATCGCTAATAGTTCTTTGATTACTGGTAATACTATAAATATACATACCACTTGGAACTACTCTGCCAAAATTATCTTTTGCGTTCCATATTGCTGAGTGTACCCCAGATGGAGTATCACCCATATTTATATCTCTGACCAGCTCACCTTTTATATTAAAAACTTGTATATTGACTTCACTTTTAATATCGAGTGAAAATTCAATTACTGTATTTGGGTTAAAAGGATTTGGATAATTACCGTGGATCATAAACTGATTTAAAACTATAGTTTCATGATCATTTGATAACCATGGATTATTTACATTGTTTTCACCAAAGGTAACTTCCAAAGCAATATTACCACTTGTTTCACTTGGGATATAAATCACTCTATCTGCACCAAAACCCGCTTCGTTATCCATTGAACCATTATCGCCTGGAACTGTTTCAATACCAGGATAGTAAGCGCCAAATTTATAGGTAATCACATTGTTGTGTCCCGATGGAAGGACTAAAGATCCTGTATATACGCCATCACCATCACTATCAGTCAATCGTGGAACCTCACCAGATACAGGTGAGGTACAATCGGCTCCCATACAATCACCCCAAGTGCACCAACAATTCAGAAAAGAACCATTAAAAATAATGGTATCTGGTGTTTGAGGGAAAGCTTCTCCACTATTGACATTCAATGTGCCTTCCATCCAAGTAACGGACATATCAACGGTTACCTCACTTTGTAATTCTCCCGTTGGTAATATTGCAGGTAATTCTGGTGCAAGGGTTTGCGCTTCACCAGTAAAAACAAAAGTACGATTTGCTGATGTTTCCCATCCGCTATTATTCCAATTTTCATCTGGATTTGCTTTGAATTTCCATTCAACAGAATTATCTGGAACCGCTGTTATGTCAACAGTTATTGCATAAAGCATTGGATCAAATAAGTCCTCAACAAATACATCACCTGCGCTCCAACCATTCATTGGACCTCTTAACTCTAATGTATGCACCGCAGGATCGAACCCGTAAGACATAAGTTCACTCATATCACCCTGAAATGTTACGGGAGCAGTAACAGCAGGAACACATGTTCCGCATTGTGCAAAGCAAAAAGCCTCAGTGGCTGAATCTGTACTTTCTAGATGAACTGTTCTATTTCCCCCAGTAGCACAATCTGCTGGAACATCTTCACTATCATCCCATGTAAGGCCATTTATAAATTTGTATTCAAGCGTAGCACCTGGTTCTCCACTTGCTTGAAAATGATAAATTGATCCACTGTCGGTCTCTAATGACATCATTGATGAACTTGGATCCCAGCCTTGAAAGTTTCCTGCAACGTGAACACCATTCTCAGAAACAGTTTCATACTGCATATCAACTCTGAGAGTCATATAAACTTCATTACAGGGTATACATCTTTCCCAGCATACTAATCCCATATCTAATGCATCTCCTTCAAATGTCATAACTCTATTACCGCCATTACGACATGGTTGTCCATCAGGATCTTCACCAGCCCATTCATCATCACTTTCACCGCCCCAAGAATTTCCGTTTATGAATTTATATTCCACAGTGCCAGGAACAAGAGATAAGGTGACTGAATATACACCATCGCCATCTGCATCACTCAACTCGATGCCCGCTGGATCCCAATTTGGATATGCATCATTTTCAAAAGTCTCATCATAATCATAATCTCCAAAATTACCTGCAACATGAATACCATTCTCAGAAATGGTCTGGCCATTCATATCAACATGTAATGTGACTTCAGTTGAAAAAGATAAACTTATCATTCCAATAAACGCAAAAATTGATTTTAATATCATTTTTTTCATTAATTGACTCCTTGTATTAAATGATTTCGTTTAGATTCAATAAAGTAACTCGTTTTAGAGTTACTAAGTATTTAGGGCTAATTTAAGCATTCATTAATCTAAAACAAATGTAATTGTAATCTTTTGAGGACTTCCAAGAATCGTAAAATCAGAATAAGAATAATCAATTTTATAGCGAATACTCTTATATTTAACATTCAGACCGCAACCAATAGAGATTTTTTGCTGACTGTCCATTAAAAAAAGATCTTTTAAACCTGCTCTTAGGAAAGCAATATTATTGTAATTAACCTCTGATCCAACCGAAATACTTTCAGTGTTATCATTTGGATGATTGGCATCAATGGATAAAGTTGTTGAAATATGATTAACTAAATTTGCTTTATAAGAAATTCCAAATCTCGAAACTATTGGAAGATCAAATTGATCAGTAACTAACATGGAGCCCACATTATCTGGATCAGATTCTAAAGTTGGATCTATATCAGTTTGAATTAATAAATCTCTTCCTGACATTTGTAATTTATTCCCATAATTTGAAACACTCATGCCAATATTTAGTCCTTCAACTTTGGTTCTAAATAAAGTGCCAATGTCAATTGCAACTCCCTCTGCATGAGAATTCCATATAATTTCTCTGATGTACTTAACGGATAACCCTAAAGAGAATCGATCCGTTAAGTTCACACCATAAGAAAATTGACCAATGTATGAGGATGCATTAAACTTTTCTCCTGTGCCTTCTGGATCCTTTGTTGTGGTGACTTCCATTTCCCCCATATGTAAATAATTAAATGCAAAACCCATCGTGCCATAGTTTGTTAAGGGTAAAATTAAAGCTAGGTAATCCATTTTTATATCGAGAAACCAGTTGTAATGATCAAACATAATATTGTACTTTTTTTGACTTCCTAATCCACCAGGATTCCAGTACAAACAAGATGGATCATCAGCTATGGAGGTAAAAGCCCCTCCAATGCCAAGAGCTTTTGATCCAATACCAAGTTTAAGAAATTGAGCAGCAGTCGTACCTGTTTTTGATATACCTTGGGCAACCATCATATTAAATAGACAAATTAAAAAGATCGTGAAAAAATATTTTCTCATTTGATTACAGCAAATTTTCCTAGAATGGGTTGAAAATCAGATCCATTATGGTTTATTGGTTCAATATGATATAAATATATTCCGTACGAGATATCTAAATTATCTTTTGTAAGCATATTCCATTCATAACTACCATCAAAAATTGTTTTATCGTGGAACAAAGTATTTACTAATTCTCCAGCCAGAGTAAATATCATAATTTTAGATTGAGGAGGAAGATGATTAAAATGGATAGAACGAGGTCCTCTCCCATCCGAGTAAGGATTTTTCCCTTCCCAACTTGCCCCACCAACATATGGATTGGGAACAACTTTCACTTTTAATAAATCTTGAGAACTTAATTTAGATTTAATTTTAGGGCCTTCGGAGACAAATTCATATATATCATCGCTTGAAAATTGTTTTGAGCAAAATAATTTTAAGGTATCACCACTTAAAGGGTAATGTTGGTTTTTTATGTTATCATTTCCAGGTGTTAGGTTCCAGGTGACATAAGAGCTGTTCTCACTTTTTTCTAAAACTATGATCCTATCTGAGTATGAGAAATAACCTGGTTTTGATAAAACAACTTTTATCGCTTTATCGCTTCCAAAAGGATCCAAATTAAAACCAAAGTCAGTCCAATTTCCATCTACAGTATCTAAAATTTCAAAGTGATGAAAATCAGAACTTGAATAAACATAATCTAAATTGATTTTATCTTCCTCAATTAAAGTGGTATCCATGCCGTAATAAGTAATGGTTTGATCAATGACCGCAAAATCAATTTGAATTTCAGGATAATTTGAATCAATTATTTTATAATTAACTTCAACGGAGGGTATATTGATAATTGCACCATTATCTCTTAATAAAGAAATTGGTTCAGACTCATTAGATAAAGAATCATCAAATACTATCGCGAGATCCCTTGGATAGGCAAAACCTTCAGTTGATATACCACTAAATTCAAAAGGTGAATAATTGTAATTATAGTGGTTTGGTTTTTCAGGAAAAAACTTTGACCTTTTACTATCAAAATTAACGTTGATCGGGTTTGTAAAATTTAACAACATTCCCTCAAATCGAATTTTATCCGTATTAAAATCACCAGTCCAATGCATAATAGTATCAATTGAACCATTGGTTGTTTCCAAAATAGTCACATGGCTTGTATTTCGCACTATTTCATCCGAGTCATTATCATCAACATTTGGTTCACCTTTGTCTGGGGCATTATTACCCTCAGTGAATTCTCCATAATCATATAATCCATTTAATTCTGTTCCATTCGGGTTCAGGTAATAATCATAATTATCGTTATTGGGATCCGGATTATTAATTAAATCATATCCCAATTCATTTTCGTCACATTTGCCATCAGATCCACAATCATTCCAATTATCATTATTTGCATCAATTAACCCTGTTTCGGATGAGTTACAATCTCCATTACCTAATTCATATGCATCAGGACAATTATCTTCACCAATATCGTCTATATTAATATTCCAGTCACCATCATCATCGATACCATTTGTTCGAGAGTCTTTAAAGTGAATTTGGTATATATTTCCGTTTGGGATTAGAGTGGGATCAATAGTTTGAAGTTGTATTGATCCTGTCCCATGCGATAGACCAATAGGGTAAATAGTGCGTTTACTTTCCGGTGGTTCATAACCTAATACTGGAGCATCAGGAATAACCGATATCACATTTTTTGCTGAATTAATATTGCCTCCTGCATCCAGTGTCACAAATTTAGATGTTTCTGCAGGCAGGATTTCTTTTTCTACCGATCCATGGTCATAGGCGGTGACTGCATAAAAGTATCGATGTCCATTTATAACATTTGTGTCTGTCCAAGAGTGCACTAAGCCGGTATTATTTCCCAAAAAAAACTGTATCCCATCAATATTGCCAGGGAAAAAGCCCTCATGTTCATTTATCTTATCAAACTGTTTTAAGGGGACATTAAACTTTGAGGATCCATATGCATCTGTAATTGATCCAGCATCTGTCCATTGGGTATCTGTGGCTCTATAGACTTTATAACCTTCAAAATCAAAGCCTGTAATCCTATCTTGAGAAGATTCTGATTTGTCGTCCCAATAAACTGTGACAAAACCATCTCCTGCATAAGCCCAAACTCTTGGTAGGTCAGGGGCTTTAGCAAAATTATAGTTTTGATTATAAATAGTCTGCACGGTTTGCTTATTTCTTATTAAATCTGGTAGGTTATCGCCAAAGAGCAAAGCAACTGAAAATCGTTCTGTTTGACCTTTGAGAAGGGGGAAGTAACCTGAGCTAAATAAGAAATCAGCATCTGTATTTTGTATGGAATTATTAAAATATCCAGGAAGCATCTCTTCCCACAATCTTTGATCATCATTCATTTGAGGACCAACGCCAAAATTAAAATAATAAAAGCTTGATAGTCCTATTTGATCTGATTCATCAATATCGGTTTTATCTATATTCGGTTCACCGGGTAAATCGGTTCCTGCGCCTGAGGTAGGAAGCCCATCATTTTCTCCTAAATCGCCAGACCCAGCTAAGCCATCGATCCCCACATCATCCGTGGTAATGTCCCAATCATTATCATTATCAATACCATCTAATCTACTTTCATCAATTAATGGATTATCAACCCCCTCTGAGGTAAAATAATCTATATACTTTAATCCAGTTCCATTTTCCGGTTCAAGGTAAAGATAAAAATCTTCAAAAAATCCAGGAGTAATTTCTATACTTGCACCGTTATTTTCATCAATAAGGCCATTGAGATTATCATCAATTAGATTTCTTGGAATTTCTTCTAAAGTAGTATTGGCATTGTAAATAATAGAAGAGTCTCCTTTATTTACAATTAGAGAATCCTGTGGAAATGGTATAAGAGAACGCTCATATGTTTGATAATCAATAACTACAACAGAGTCTCCAGGCGATATATATTTTGGTAAAAAATTTTCAATTGAAAGAGATTTTCCTGATCCATATTCACCATCGCCATCATTATCAATGCCATCATATGGATTCCCAGGACTTTCTAAAAATGCATAGCCCGCTAATCCAACAGGAGACCACCCTCCAGAGCCAATACCTCCTAGACCCGTTTCTAAATCAGTGCCATTATCAAAGGAATATGCTATATCATCTAGTTTATCAAAATCAGCCCAATCATCTTGACTATCGCCATCTCCACCCGTGATGGTCCCAACAATGTATCCAAATACCATTTTTTCAATATCTTTATCGCTTATGTTTTTTATATCATAAAGCCAAAAGAGAACATCCTCAGCAAGAATGTGGTTCCATTGCAGTCCCCTAACTGTACAGGATAATCCCATTCCTCTTCTGTCAAGGTTAGATGAGTCTGGAAAATAATTAAACTCTGAATCGTTATAATCATCCATTACAAAGTAAGACTCTTGTTCTGCGTTCTTTTGGTCTTTTCCAAAGTAACCATTCCATTTACCAGACCATCCTGGATCAGTTGGATCGCTAAATTTATCTGGCCATGAACTTGGCCAAGTATGCGTATAAGTTGGGTTTTCATCATCGGGACCCATGTGGCTCATTGCAACCAAAGGGGTATCGGGGTTTGTATAGCCCGGAATTGGCTCCCATCCCCAATGAACGTCTTGGTTCATTTCACTTCCTCTAGGTCCATCAACGGTAATTACACTTCGCTTGACAATACTTTCTTGATCTCTAAATTCTGCACCCACTAAATGCCCAACGTCACCAATGTATTCGTGTCCAGAATTAATTGGCCATTCACCGCCAATATCTTCAGGTTCGTTTTGCCATCTACCAACCAATCCGTAATTATAGAAAGTTGATCGAATTTTATTTCCAGAATGGCTATTTTTTGCTCTTGCTAACTCATTACCCTGTGATAGTAGCACATTAAAAATAAGAATGAGAATGATAAATGGATTCATGAGTACCTTTAAAATAAAAATTTAATGCCTATGTCTACTTTTCTTGGCTCAGCGTACCATTCTGGTTTGAGCAGGTGTTCATTTAAATTACCAATTCTGAGCGGGTCTGTTGTAGTTACATCCTTTGCAGTTAGTGTATAAGTCGCTCTTCCAGTATCACTCCAAACGCTCAATTCGTTTCGATTATCAAAAAAGTTATAAATGTTAAAATAGGCCATAGATGAGATGCCCAATAATTTTAGCTGATAGGATAATCTTAAATCAAAAGATAATACATTTGGTTTTTTTCCACTGTTATCCTCGAAACCTGAAAAGGTGCTTGAACCTGCATTGCTTCCAATCTTAAACTCGGGAGTATAGGGTTTACCACTCCAAAAGTTTCCAATTATACTTGCCATCCAATTATCAAGGCCAGTAGTTATTCGCATATTCAATGTATGTGTCTGATCCCAATTAAGTGGTATCATGCCTAAACGAGGTGCTTGATCGTTTAATGCATCAAAGTATGCATCAGTAGGATTCGAGTAGGTTCCCTCTGCTAACATCCAAGAATAATCAATATTTAAGCCAAAATTTTTGTAAAATTGTCTCTCTAACATTATTGTATATCCACGGGTATTCGCATAGTCCATATTTTGATATTTTCTATAATTTCCTACTGGATACTTTTTAATGGTTGGAGATATTCCAACCCAATCTCTGGTGTCTCTGTAAAAAACGGTAAAATCAATTGAAGTTAATCTTGCAATCTCTTGCTTTATTCCAATTTCATACATGACTGTTTTTTCAGGTTTTAAATTTGCATTTCCCAGTATACCTCCATTTGTTGTGTTTGAAATTTCAAATTCAGGATTATCATATAGAAAGGAGAATTGAGGAATTTGACAAAAATGCCCATAGGATATATGAATAACGCCTCTATCTGAAATAGGGTAAGCAATACCCAGTCTTGGAGATAATTGATAAGATGAGTTCGCAGTTTGATATCCGTAAGTCCATCTATTGGCATTTAAAATACTATCAATTTGATTACTTAAATGATTATTATTTGAATTAAGCGCAGTTAGTAGGTTTTCCATTTGTATTGCACCATACAAATTTAAAGAGTCTAAAATTGATACGGTCTCACCGAGCTGCTGGACCTCATGTTCCCAAAAAGTTATTGTATCATTCAATGTCCTCGCAAAGTAATATTTCCTATTTTCAGGAATCTTTGGATCTATTGGAGTTTTCCATTTTGGGTTAAAATAATCAAAACGTATTCCAAGATTTAAAATAATTTCATCTAACTCTATTTTATTTTGGAGATAAAGTGCAATTTCTTCAGGATGAACATTAAGCTGATTATTGCTGGTAGTAAAACTGGGATTTATTGTTGGGGAAAATGGCGAAATCCTTGAGCCACCTAGAGCATTAAATCCTATTACATCACCGCTTGGGGATATGAGTTCAGAACCAACATTTTCAGGAACGATATATTTATCACTAACCTTCAGATTGTACTTTTTAAATAAAAAGCCAGCTTTTAATAGATTTATCGAGTTTAATTGTGTCGTAACATCAAACTTAAATTGGTTAAATGAGGTTTTTCTACTAAATCTACCATTTTGAGTGCCTCCATTTCCAAAAGACCATGCTGGACTTTGAAACTGATCCGATGCAATATATCCTACATCATCTTGCCTATCGATCAATGTGAAATCTCCACTTTCATTTTCATTTAAAAGGTATCTAGGAAGTAGCAAATAGGTATCATAACCAGTTTGGACCAATGCACTATCATTTAGACTATATTGATCAATATCTGATTCTTGTATGATAATTGATTCTAGAGGAGTGTTACCAACTCTTTTATATAGATCCTGTTTATAATTTGATAAGAAGTTTAGAAATTTAATCTCAAAAAAGGTTTTTGGAGAAAGCGTCCTAGTATAATTTGTCAAAAATGATAGGTCTTTTTCATAATTCCATTGTATTCCCTCTGGATTGTATTTATAATGGCTATCGTAATTACGATAGGTTTTTTTGGTCGTAAAAGTTGAGATAGAAAATTTAGATTGTTGAGACTTTTTCCAGGTGAGTTTAATTTGGCCAGCAATCTTTTCAAATGGAGATAATGCAACAATGTTTTCATCTCCAAATTCACCATTTGGTTTAAATAAATTTTTTCCGTAAAACCTTCCTGAGGATTTAAAATATCGAATGTTTGAATAGAATGACAATTTTGATGATATCAGTGAAATCGGGCCTCCTAGAGAGCCAATTAAATTGAGTTGTTGAAAAGGATTATCAAATAGATTTAAATAATTAACATATCCATTTTCATCCAAAACAAATCTATGCTCTCCCCAATCTTTTCTACCATTACCTTCACCCATACTTGGTTGCGTATAATTTCCATCTCCATTTCCATCATAGAAATCTCCAAGATACCCATCAGTTCCAACATCACTATTAATGGCTTCCATGTAATCATTTCCATCCCATTGATTATTTCCATTCAGATCCCAGTAGGCTTCTCCACTATCGTAAGTTCCATTCCCATTTTCATCATAAAGGATTTCTCCATAATCCCATTTACCATTTTGATTTAAATCATCAAATGATTTCCATAAACTAAAAGGCGAAGAAATGGAGTATAAATCAGTTTGATAGGTATGAAATCCTCCAGAATAGAAATTTAGGTTGCCCTCAAGTTTATCGGAGCCATCTTTGGTAACTACATTAATAATTCCTGACATTGCTTGACCATATTCTGCATTAAATGTACCGCTAATGACTTGAACTTCTTGAATGCCTGAATTTTCTATTTCCAATCCTGAGCTGTTATCATATGAATCGGTTGTTGAGATCCCATCTACCCAAAAAGAAACTTCGCCAGTTCTCCCACCTCTAATGTGGAACCCACCTGATTCATTTTTAACGACGCCAGCTTGCAATTCTATCAAGTCAGATATCTCTGATACTGGAAGGTTTTCAATGCTCTCTGCATTAATTATTGCAGATGTGGATGTTTGATCCATTCTAACGGTAGGCTTTTTAGCTAACACAACTACCTCATCTCCCTCAATGGTTTTTGAATTTAATTGAAAGTTGACTTTTTCATTGAGATCCACAATAACATTTATATTTTTAATGGTCAAGGTTGCATATCCTATCATCGATGCAGATATATCATAATTGCCTGGTGGTACATTTAAAATATAAAATTGTCCTTTTTCATTTGATGATGTGCCAATCAAAGTACCTTTTAATATGATATTGCATCCAATAAGTGGATCTCCATTTTCATCAAGCACTTTTCCCGATATTTTCCCTGCAGTTCCTGCTGAAAGCATGGTTCCAAAAATAACAAGTAGAAAAGGTAATGGTATAACAAACCGATTTATTAATGATTTCATCTATCTAATTTTATACCTTTTAAATTAATTTAGTAACTCTTTTTAGAGTCATTAATATCCGATCAAATAATCCTGCTCAATTATACATAGTTTTAGGAATTTATTGCACAATTTAAAAAGATAAAAAAAATACCTTTCCTAATTAATGTTTAAATATAGGTATTACCTTTTAATAGATTTATATATTAAATATGGTACATTATGAATCTTTTATCTGCACTACTCTTGATCTCATTCTGTTTTAGCCAGTATAATTACAGTCTTGAAGATGTCAATGAAACATCCCCATACTATGGTGATTCCATTGGCGTTTCTTTTTTTGAAGGAAGTATTTCTTTGCATTATTTTGGATATTTTACGTGAAGTACTTGCAGGACTCGGTTCGAGCAACTAAACAATTTGACCAATGAATTTAAAGATCAAGGCTTTGAAATAAATTTGATAGGTATAGGGACCGATCCATACTCATTTGGACTGTCTAATTGGACTGAAGGGAATGATGCTTCAGTATGTATTGATTACGAGCCTTTTGATGTATGGGATAATTTCGGAGCATCTCAACGCGATCTCTTTGTTTTTAATTCATATTCTGAGCTCATTTTTCATGAGAATATTACTAATGGGATACCGAATGAATTAGAACTGATCATTATGGATTTAATGTTAATAAACAATCTAAATGAGGATATGCCTGATTTCAGAATTTCCTCCAATTTTCCAAACCCTTTTAATTCAAATACCCAAGTTGATTATGAGCTACATACAGATATGAATGTAATATTTCAGGTGTACAATATTAAAGGGGAGTTAGTACGTTCCTTGGTTAATGAGTTTCAAACGCCAGGAAAGAAATCTATTCTATGGAATGGGAAAAATGACCTGCAAGAACGAGTAAGTTCGGGTATTTATTTTCTTGTTGCGAACATTAATGAGCAAATACAATCCAAAAAGATGGTCTTGGTTGAGTGATTGACTTTAACATATTACTAACTATTGTTACCACTAAAACTTCAAAATTAATTATTTGTTGATTGATTTGTAGATTTTTCGCAATTTTAGTAACTTGCATTTAAAAAGTTTAGTGCACAATAAGTAATGATCTTGAACAAAAATTTACTAATTATAGCTTTTTCGGTTTTAAATATTTTGGTAGGCGGGGTAACAGGAAAAGTTTCTGGAAAAATCACTGATAGTATTTCTAATGAACCTTTAATTGGTGTAAACGTGATGCTTGTTGGAACCACTTTAGGATCTGCAACTGATCAGGATGGCTTTTATCATATTCTAAATGTGCCTCCGAACCGCTATGAATTAAAAGCCAGTATGATTGGGTACGGTGAAAAAATAATTACTGACGTAAGAGTGGAGATAGATTTAACTGCTTTTATTGATGTAAGTTTAAGTGAAAAAGTTATTGAATCTGAAATGGTTGTTGTTGAAGCAAATCAGCAACTTGTAAAAGTAGATGTTGCATCAAGCCAAAAGTCAATATCATCTGAAGAAATTGCAGAAATGCCTGTTAGCAGTGTTTCTGAAGTTGTTGGTTTATCAGCTGGAGTATCAGGATTATCCGTAAGAGGTGGTAGTTTTAATGAGACCCAATTCATGGTAGATGGATTGGTTTTAAATGATGAAAGAACAAGCGAACCAACAACAGGAATACCTTTAAGTGCTATACAAGACATATCACTTCAAACTGGTGGCTTTGGTGCTGAATATCGTAATGCTAGATCTGGTGTAATTAATGTTGTTACTAAAGAAGGTAGTAAAGATACTTATTCAGGCTCCATTTCATTTAGACATTCAAATCCCTCCAAGAAACATTTTGGGTTATCTCCATATGATGAAGAATCTTTCTGGTTTAAACCATACATGGATGATGAGGTATGTTGGACAGGAACGAATAATGGTTCATGGGATGAATATAAACAAAGACAGTATCCATCATTTGATGGTTGGAATAGTATATCCGAGCAGACTCTTTTAGATGATGATCCTGATAATGATTTAACTCCTTCGGGGGCAAAGAAGTTGTTCACATGGGAACATAGAAAAGATGGTCAGATTCAATTTCCTGATATTAATTTCGATGCAGGCTTTGGGGGGCCTGTACCTTTTATTTCTTCTCGGTTTGGTAATTTGCGGTTCTTTGTTTCTGCACGTCAAGAACAAGATATGTATTTATATGAGGTGAGTAGTCCTGGTCTCTACAGACAGTCTTATTTATTCAAGTTAACATCTGATATCAGCAAAAAATCAAAGTTAACTTATACTCATTATAGTGGTAATATGGAAGGAACGACTTTATCTAGAGGTGGTGGCACCTCCATCGTCAATGACGTATGGGATTTAGCCAGTGAGGTGAATAGTACAGGTTTCACAATGCCATGGCGATTATTTACAAATGAATATTGGTCTCCAACAAAAATTCAAAATTCAACCCATGGTTTGAAATATACTAATTCGCTTACTAGTGATTCTTATTTTGATCTATTATTAAAAGTAGATTTAAAAGAATATACAACGGGTCATGGGGCAAGAAGAGATACGTCAACTTCATATTCAATATTTGGATCAGGTGAGAATGAATGGTTTGCTGATGAGGCGCCAGTTGGTTTTTTCGGAAGTCCTCTCTTTAGTGTTGAGGGAAGACTCGCATTTGGTGGAGCGATCAGTACCTCAAGGGACTCCAG
>MDSY01121321.1_pt1 | contig 14886 bp, 13 predicted proteins | sample 811131 | NCBI WGS metagenome assembly MDSY01 (sample SAMN05326643, study PRJNA326480) | marine metagenome | isolation source: seawater | place: Atlantic Ocean: South West | collected 2010 | reverse complement strand
TTTTCTATATTTTTTTTTGCTTTTTTATTTAAAATTTTAAAATATTTATCCACTCCAATTATTTTTTTATTTTGTGATCTTAAACAAATAATATTATTATTAGTTATTTTTTCACCTTTTTTAATATCTGATCTTGCAAATATAAATCTTCTAAAATAAATTTTTTGAGCCATATCAGGTCTTAAAAGTTTACCCTTAAATGTCTCTATAATTTTTTCAGTTGATCTTATTCGATTAACAAATTTACTCATGTTAGATGTGTTGAGTGAGTCTTTGTTATCAGCACCTTTTAATTTATTATCAATTGTAAAATGTTTTTCTATAATTTTAGATCCCATTCCTACCGCTAAGCTAGCACTTTCATTTCCAAGTGTGTGGTCAGAATATCCAACTTTCCATTCTGATATATTTTTTAATTTTTTGATAAATCCTAATTTTGCATCTTCGTCTCTTGTTGGATAATTGGATATACAATGAAGTAAAAAAATATTTTTATTAAATTTTTTTAAAAAAGAATATGAATTTTTTATCTCATCATAACTAGACATTCCTGTTGATAAAAGTATAGTTTTATTAAATTTTTTTAAATAATCAAACATATGAAAATTATTTAAGTCCATTGATGCAATTTTAATGCAATCTACATTTAATTTATTTAATAATTGAAAGCTTTGTAAGTCAAATGCTGTTGAAAAAAAATCTAATTTAAGTTTTTTTGATATTATTTTTAATTTTTTATATTGATCAAAATTTAGGCTAGTTCCATTAATTAAATTATAGTGTATCGATTTTCTAAAAACCATTTCTTCTGGTATGAAAGTTTGAAATTTTACTGCATCAACACCAGCTTTCTTTGCTCCATAAACCATTTTTTTTGCTAGTTCAAAATTACCCATATGATTAAAGCCTATTTCAGCTATTATATATGTTGGAGATCTTTGATTAACTTTGCTAATTATGGAACTCAACGATTTATCCGTGTCTTTGTCTGGTAGTCCAGGCTTGCTCTTGCTCACTCCATCTTTTATCATGAAGTCTTTGGTGACCATATTTTTTAACACCATGACTACAATTTCTACACCCTGGTTCTATCTCACATCTTCTTCCATTTGTATGAAGGTATCTAATTCTCTCTAATTTTTCACTTTTCCAAACACTTTTGATTGTATGGTGCTCCGCATTTCCCTCTTGAAATGATCCATCTACGTGTCTTAGTTTTTTCTGTGGAGTTCCTTCATATAACCCCAACACTAATCCTGCCTCTTCTTTGTGCGCGCCTGTGCATGGAAGAATTACTCCATTTGCAGAAACACTTAATCTTTGGAATGGATATTGACATGCCCAATCCATATTTATCATATCATCTTTGGGTTTTCCGTCTCTTAAATCTAAAAGCTCATTCACTGTTACCATATCAACACCAAGTTTTTTTAAAGTGTCGTAGTACTCTTGAGGATTGTGAGCTATAGGAGGAAAAATAGTATTTGATCTAACCTGAGGTCTTTTTTTATTTTGCTCATTTCTTATTTCAATGAATCTTTTTATATTCTTTGAAACAATCGCAAAGGCGTCATAATCTTTACCTTTCCATTTTGTAGGTGTTCTAATTGCATTATATTTTTCTTTAATACCATCAAATGAAAAGCTCAACCAACTTGGTTCTGCATCAATAATATCTCTTGCTAATTTCTCATCAATTTCTTGACCATGTGTGATTGCAGTAATTTCTAAAATTCCCTTTTTCCTAGCATATCTGAAAACATCTGCAATATTTACAACTTTACCATTTTCATCTTTACTTTTATAAAGTGTTGGTTCTCCTCTCCAACTAAATAGCATTGAATAAACTCCCATTTCAGAGCATTCATCTATAATACTTTTAACTGTTTTCCAGGGCAGCATTCTTTGAGCACCAAGGACTGTATTTTTAAACTCATCTGTAATTGTGTAGCACATACCACAAGAAAGATTACATGTGCTAACAAGCTCAGCACAAACTGCCAAAGGAAATTCCCCAGGCTCAAAATTTTTAGCTCTGTAGTGCCAAAGTCTTCTGTATTCTTTATAATTTGCATATTCTTCATCCGTTGGAAATTGATTTCTTATAAAAGACTCTAAATTGTCTTTAGTATCAAACTGGTATTGAGTTTGATTAGTTGGGACTTTTATGCCCTCTTTTTTTGTGTAAATTTCCTCTAATTGTTCTTCCTTAAAGAATATGTTTGGTATTTGAGACATAAAGTATAGATATACTAAATAATATTATTTAAAAGAAAAAATTTAAAGAATTAATCTATTTATTTAATCAATTTTTTAAAAAAAGCCTCAATTTTAATAATATTTGGGTTATTAATTTTTGAATAAATATACCGTACAAATTTATAATCTTCTAAGTTATCTACAGTAATTCTCATTGGAAAATATGTAGTCAATTTTTTAGGAGGTCTTACATAAGCTGCACCCTTTTTTTTCATCATATGGTATGTAACATGTTCTTTTGCAAAACTAGAGTTGTCTGTTTTTAAATGCTTAAAGAAAAAATTACTTCTAAAGATTTCAACACCAGATCCTGTTGGTATAAATCGATCGTCAAATTTAATATACGAAATATTTTTTTCTTTCTTAATATATTTAATGAGATATTTGGTCAAATTTACATCAACAAGAGGATTATCACCTGTTGCTCTTATAATCAAATCTGGATTTTCTTTCCCAATTAGTATCTCAAATCTTCTTCTTACATTATTTTCTGATCCAAAAAAAATATCAACTTTTTTATTTTTTAATATTTCAAGAATTTTTCTATTTTTATATTTTGGACCTGTGGCAACATAAATTTTTGAAATATCGTTAAATTTTATAAATTTTTCAATTATTAAATCTAGAGATGATTTTTTTTTAAATATTGGAATAATTGATTTACCCTTCAGCCTTTTTGAATTAACTCTAGCTTGAATTATTAGTATTATTTTCATTTCTAAGATTTATTTACAATCTTATAAGAAAAAAAACTTTCAGCAGCTTTTGAATTTATTTTAATACCGTTGTTGATAGATTCATTAATAAAATAGTTATACCAATCAAAGTTATGTCTTTTCATTTCTGATTTATGGGCAAGCAATGCCTTTTTTTTAGTTTCTAATGTAGAGCTAATATCAAAAAAATAATTCTCTATAAAAGTTTTATCTGAAAAATAATAATTACTTCTATATTGAAATACATTATCTATTTTTCGTGAAAGCCAAATTGAAATATGAGCCATTTCCTTATGATCAGGGTGAGGATCTGATATCCAATGGGTAAAAAGAGTATCAAATTTTTCATTTGAAATAATCTTATTTAATTTACCTGAAATTACATTTTTATTTTTATCTATATCGAATATTTTAATATTAAAGTTTATAATTTTTTTAATTCCAATTATCTTTAATCCTTTATATCCCTCATCTTTTGCCAATTTTTTTGACCGAATAATTTTATTTTTTTCATCTCTTATCTCAGAATTACTTATGATAACAGCTGTTACATCTGCTCCTTCTTTTACTAATCTTGCAATAGTACCCCCACAACCAAGCTCAACATCATCATAATGCGATCCTATCACAAGTATTTTTTTAAAATTTTTCATATTTTATTCATTAAAAAATCTAACGTAGATAGATTTCTATCAAATTTTTCATATTTTTTTATATATTCTTTTTCATCCAAATTATGCCAAATAATTTCAATTCCTTTTTTTTTAAAAATATCAGCATCTATATAGCTTTTTGATGGTTCACCTGTGAGATATTTTTTTGAATTATTTATTTCTAATAAATCTATAAGTCGCTCTGTGCTCTTTGTGGTTATATTGTACTGACTTGAAAAAATGGTTTTTTTTTTAATTTCTAAAAAATCACAAAATAAATCAATTATTTCAATATTCAAATCAATTAAAAAATTATAGTTTTTTTTATAAATTTTTTCTAAGCTTGGAAAAACTTGATCAAAATTTTTAGATTTTCTGTAGGCATTTTTCATTATATCTAAATGGATTTTATACAAGGCTAGATTATCTTTTATTCTTAATTCTTTAATTGATTGATGATAATTATTTTTTTTTTCAATTGGAACTGTTAACCAGGAAAACTTATCTATAACTTTTATTTTATCCCTATGTGTCCATCCTCTTCTTGAGAATTGAACATCATCTAAATAAATTAATAATTCTGAACTTTTAATTTTATCAAAATAACCAATCCAAGGCATAAAATCAGGCTGATGTATTGTTGTGATCATTTAGGTAATTATGAATATTTCAGGTAAATATATATTTAAATGTATCATGCAAAGATAAATTCTTGCAAGAATAAAATTTAGTTATAAAAGAAACTAATTAATTTATAAAAGATAAAATATTACACAAAATATGGTAAAAAAAAAAATTTTAGTAGTTGGTGGTGCGGGGTACGTTGGAACAGCTATAATTAATAAACTTCTATCTAGTAAATATGAGGTTACTTGTGTTGATAATTTAGTTTATAAAAATATTCAATCTTTGAAAAGTTTTAACTATAAAAAAAACTTTAAATTTTATAAGTTAGATGCAGGTGACTTAAAAATACAAAAAATTCTTTCAAAAGTTGATTTTATTATATATTTAGCTGGGCTTGTTGGTGATCCAATAACAAAAAAATTTCCCAAAGCATCTTTAATAGCCAATGAAGGTATTATTAAAAAATTTATCAAATATTGTCTTAAAGAAAAAAGGAAACATACTTTTATTTTTGTATCAACTTGTTCAAATTATGGACTAAGAAGTAAAAATGAAAAAGCAAAAGAAAACTCAAAGTTAAATCCATTATCACTTTATGCGCAATCAAAAGTTAAAATTGAAAAATATTTACTTAATATAAAAAATAAAAATTTTGATCCAGTAATATTGAGATTTTCTACAGCCTTTGGGTTGTCTTCTAGAATGAGATTTGATCTTACTGTAAATGAATTTGTAAAAGACTTGTTTTTATACAAAGAAGTGAAAGTTTATGATGAAAATACATGGAGACCATACTGTCATGTAAAAGATTTTGCGAGGCTAATGCTGCATTTACTAAAAAAACCTATTTCAGAAATATCAAAAGAAATTTATAATGTTGGTAGTGACAATAATAATTTTACAAAAAAAAATATTTCTAAAGCGGTGCTTAAAATAGTGAAGAAAGGAAAAATAATATTTGTTAAGGGAGGTAATGATCCAAGAAATTACAAAGTAAATTTTTCTAAATTAGAAAAAAAATTAGGTTTTAAAACTCGTTATTCTGTAGATTATGGAATTAAGGAAATATTAAAGTTTCTTAAGGATAAAAAATTTAATGCAAAAAATTTTAAATTAAAAAATTATGGCAATTATAAAATTTTTTAATAAATAATGATTGGTCTAATAGACGCTGGCACAGGAAATCTTGGAAGTTTTAGGAATGCTTTAGATTACCTTGATATCAAATATACCAATATAAATAAAAAAGAAAAAATCTCAGATTGTGATAAAATCATCTTACCTGGAGTTGGCTCCTTTAGAACGTTAATGAATAATCTTCTGGAAAAGGATCTTAAGGAAGGAGTAATAAATTTTATTAAAGAAGAAAAACCTTTCCTTGGTATATGTGTTGGTATGCAAATTTTACTTCAAGAAGGTCACGAAGAAAAAAAAACAGAAGGTTTAAAAATTTTTAAAGGCGAAGTTAAAAAGATTAACCATGATTTTAAAACCCCAATTATTTCATGGATAAAACCTACAATAGAAGACAAAAATTTAAACGATTTAATTTTTAAAAATTATATTGAAAAACCATTTTATTTCTTGCATTCTTATTTTTGTGACATGCAAAATAAAGAAGATGTAGTTGCATACACTGAATTTAAAAAATTTAAATATCCATCAATTATAAAAAAAAAAAATGTTTATGGAATTCAATTTCATCCAGAAAAGAGCAGGGAGCAAGGATTGGAATTAATTAAAAATTTTTACAGAATATAGATTAAAATTATTATGGCATGAGAATAATTCCAAAACTTGAAATTAAAGAAAATCATGTAATTAAACCAGTTCAATATGAAGGTTTAAGAAAAGTTGGTGATCCTGAGACTCTTTTAGAAAAATATTATAAAGAGGGTGCTGATGAAATATTATTAATTAATACTGTAAGTAGCCTATATAATACTAGCTGGATGGAAAGTTTTTTAAAAAAGATTCTTAAAAAAGTATTTATTCCAATAACAGTTGGTGGAGGTATAAAAACACTAGATCAAGCAAAAAATTTTTTTGATCATGGTGTGGATAAAGTTACAATTTGCACGAGTCTTTTTGAAGATAAAAATTTAATTGAGAAATTATCCAAAGAATTTGGTTCTCAATCTGTTGTTGCTTCTATTCAAGCAATGATAGTTGAAAATGAATGGTATGCATTTAAAGAAATGGCTAGAAAAAATACTAAAATTAAAATAATAGATTGGATCAAGGAATGTGTTGATAAGGGCGCTGGTGAAATATTAGTTACTTCAGTTAAGAGAGACGGATTAATGAAAGGTCTTGATCTTGATCTATATAATGAAATTTGTGATATTTGTAATGTACCTCTTATAATTGGAGGAGGATTTAATGGAAAAGAGAAATTAATTAATTTTAAAAGAGAATTAGATGGTATAACAGTTTCATCTTTACTTCATTATAACAAAACCACTATAAAAGAAATAAAAAAAAATTTAACTAATGACTAATAAGAATTATTTTAAAGAAAAAAAAATTGATAATAATATCTTTGTTGGTGATAGTAACAAAAATGAGATTAAATATGGCTTACCTCAAAATATTGAATATTGTAAAAAATGTTTGACATCCAATCAAAGACCCACAACTAGAGCTGAACATTTAATTAAAGAAGATAAAACTAAAGCAACTCGTTTTTTTGATGGTGTATGTGAGGCGTGCTTGATTAAAGATAAAATGAAAAACATAGATTGGAAAGAAAGGGAATCTCAGTTTAGAAAAATTTTAGACAAGTATAGAAGTAAAAATGGAAGTTATGATGTGGTGGTTCCTGGTTCAGGTGGTAAAGATAGTTTTTATGTGGCGCATAAATTAAAACATGAATATGGAATGAACCCCATAACAGTAACGTTTTCACCATTTCTTTATACAGATTGGGGTTGGAAAAATTTGCAAAGTTGGACTCAATCAGGGTTTGAAAATTATTTAAATACTCCTAATCAAAAAATTTATAGATTGTTAGCAAGAATAGCACTAGAAAATATGTTTCATTCTTGGCACCCTTGGATACTGGGACAAAAATGTTTTCCACCAAAATTTGGAAAATATTTTAACGTACCATTAGTAATTTATGGAGATAGCCCATCTGAGTATGGTAGTCCTTTAGAGGAATATACTTCAGATTATGTGATTGACTGGCATACCTGTAAAAGCAAAAAAGATATATTTATTTCTGGAGAAAGTTTGGAGAGTCTTAATTCATTTGGAATAAAGAATTATGAGCTTGAACCATTTACACCACTAACAGAGGATGAATTTATTAAGTCTGAGATAAAATGCCTTGCTTATAGTTATTTTCATGAATGGCATCCTCAAGAAAACTATTACTACACAGTTCAAAATTCAAATTTTAAGGCCTCAGATGAAAGAACTTCAGGAACTTATTCTAAATATGCTAGTATTGATGACAAGTTAGATGATTTATATTTCTATACTTATTTTATAAAATTTGGAATTGGAAGAACAACTTCTGATGTTTCTCAAGAAATTAGAAATGGAGATATAAGCATTGATGAAGGAAAAAAACTTATTGGTAAATTTGATGGAGAGTATCCTGAAAGATTTTCTAAAGATATTTTTGAATATTTATCAATAAAAGAAGATGATTATGGTAAAAAGATTTTCGAACTTTTTGAAAGACCTAATCTTGATAAAAATTATTTTAATCAAATGACCGATTATTTTAGATCACCACACCTATGGAAAAAAACTAACAAAGGTATGGAACTAAGGTACCCACTAGATGAATTTTTTAAAAAATAAAGATGATCAAAATAAAAAAAAAATTTTTAAAAAATTTTATTATTGATATAAATTCTAAAGTTTCTGAGGGTTTAAAAAAACTTCAAAATACCAAATACAATTTAATTATTGTTTATAAAAATGATTCATTTGTAGGTGTTTTGCAGGGTGGCGATATAAGAAGAAAATTAATTTCTAAGACAAGCTTAGAGGCCAAGATAGCTGAGGTATTTAATAAAAAATGTGTATTTTTTTACTCAGAAACTAAAAACATTAATTCAAAAATTGAGCTCATAAGAAAAGATAAAAAAATGATTGAAGGGATTCCAATCATAAATAAAAAAACAAGAAAATTAGTTGAACTATATATTTTTTCTAAAGATCATAGTCTTTTTAATGATTATTCGATTGTAGTAATGGCAGGTGGCAAAGGCACAAGAATGAAAAAATTAACAAAAAATACACCTAAACCTTTACTTAAAACTAAAAAAAAACCAATACTTGAACACATTTTTAATAATATAAAAAAAAATAGATATAAAAAAATTTATGTAACAACAAAATATCAATCAAATAAAATTAGAAATTTTATAAATATTTATTCAAAAAAAAATAAAGTTTCAATTCAAGAAATAAAAGAAAAAAAGTTTCTTGGTACTGCTGGTTGTTTAAATCTTTTAAAAGAAAAAGTTTTTAGAAAAATTATTTTGGTAAATGGGGATGTGATAGCTAATATAAACTATATTGATTTGATAAATCATCATGAATTATATAAAAATGACATCACAGTTTGTTCTAAAGAGGATGTTTTTAATATTCCTTATGGACTTTTAAAAAAGAGTAAAAGTAACAATTTTTTTATCGAAGAAAAACCAAATTTTCTTCTTAGGTATAATATTGGAATTTATGTGATTAATCCTGACTCATTTAAAATTATTAAATCAAACAAATATATTGATATGCCAGATTTTATTAATCAAGCACAAAAAAATAAATTTAAGATAGGTCAATATAATATTATAGAAAATATTAGTCACTATACGTCTCCAGAAGATTTAAAAAATTAATTAATAAAAATTAAAATTATTTACTTGATAATTTTTCAATTAGATCGACTTTATTTTTATGAAATTTAAAATAATTCCTATTAATTGTTAAAAATTTATTTTTTTTATTTTCTTCTTTTATAATATATTTTTCAATTTTTAAGAAATTAGTAAAATGAAATTTTTTAAAGTTTTTTCTAATTTTAAAAGTAAAATTATTTACATCAGCAACAATATATTTAATATTAAATATTATTGCCCAATCTATAATAGATGATGGAATTTCACTTACAATATAACGACAATCAATTATATTTTTAGAAAATTTTTCTTTTAAAATTTCAAATTTATATTTTTTTTCAATCCATTTGTAAGTTCCAAATTTTTGTTTTGGGTGTAAACTTATAATTATCTTTAAGTTAAATTTATTGTTTATTTTTTTTATAAAAGAACATAATTTATCAACTTTTATTAAATTATCATTTATTGATCGATCACCATGTTCTGATAATTGAGAAATTAATAACATTAATTTATTAGACTTATTTTTTTTTTTTATTAAAGAATTATTTATATTTTCACTATCTAATGAATGAGCTAGTAAAAGTTTATTTTTCTTACATCCAAGTTTTATATAATCATTTTTTACATATTTATTTTCTACAAAAACATAATCTGAATTGCCACCTCCAATTACCCAGGGATTTTTTGGCAATATATTAAGGGCCAAGTATATGAAATTATCAAGTAAGTTATAAAAGCTTACATAAGAGTATTTTGTATAACTTTTAAATTGATTTTTAAGTAATAGTCTTATTGGATTATATTTGTTCAATAATTGATAATTCCTTTTTTTGACTCTTCGATTGATCATGTCATTATTATCCCCAGATCTAAAATTTATATTTATAAAAACTTTTGATCTATAAATTTTTGATATTTTTAGAATACTCAGATTTAGCGATGTTTCTCTATCACCAAACGTAACTACAGTTTTAAAATTGTTTAAATTAAATAATTGTTTTGCCCATTTGATTTCATTTCGTACTAAAAAAAGTTTTTCAAAGAAATTCATACTATTAATTTTTTTATGATAGTTATCCATATTCCAATAAAGATTATTTTTATAAATAATTTTATTTTTTGCATTTATCTTTTTGAAGATTTTATTTAATTGATTGTGCCAAATTAGTATTTTTACACCATGATTTTTTTTTAATTCAAAATATATCTTTAAAAAATCTTTACTACACGTTGTGTTAGGTATTAAAAGTATTCTCATCTTTGAAGGTGATTGTTGTAGTAAATAAATTAGAATTTGAAATTGATAAAAAACAATATATATGCTTTAAAACAAATATGCTATTCAAAACTTCTAATCTTTTTTTCAAGTTTTTATTGTATTATTTTAACATTTATAAAAATAGGTTTTTAAGTATTAAAAGTAAAGATAAGTTATTCAAAAAAGTAATTTCTGATCTTGATGTATATGGTATCAGCACAATACCGAGTTTTTTAAATAGAAAAAATTTGAATACAATCAAAAAAGAAATTCAACCTCAAATTAAAAAATTAATTAATAACATGCCCAAAAAAGGTAAATATTATAGAAATTCAAAAATGGGTATTTATAGATTATATCAAGTAAGCAAAACATCTAAATCTGCAAAAAAAATATTTTTTAATTCTACTTTTGTTAAGAATATTTCAAGATATTATATTTCAAATAAAGTTGAGTTTTATCAGGATATGGCTGAAATTAGACAGCCTTTAAAAAAAAAACTTAAAGAAATGAAATCAAGTTCGGATAATTATCATTTTGATGATTGGAAAATACGTTTAAAATTTTTTTTATTATTATCCGATGTTGGTAAAGATGACTCACCAATGTGTTATTTGAAAAAAAGCCATAAATTACCTATGATAAATAAGAAAATAGAATATTATATAAATGGTAAAACAGGTAATTATGGTTTTCACTCAAGTAAAGAAATCAGTCAAATTAAAAAAAGGTATAATCTCAAAGAGAAAATTTGCAAATTTAAAGCAGGAACATTGATAATTGCGGATACACGGGGGCTTCATAAAGGAACACCTTTAAAAAAAACAAATAATCCTAGAATTCAACTGGCACTTTATTCAGATATAAGGCATAAAAAATGGAACCCCAAAAATATAAATATTTAAAATATTATGTTCAATAGCCTTATTAATCGATTTAAAAATTTTTTTAAAAAAAAATTTGATAAAAATTTAATTTTAAATGCTGAAGTTTATTTTAAAATTGCAAGAAAAGATTATGATTCTGTTAAAAGTTTAAAAGATGTTGAATTTAAAGTGTACTCACAAAATGGTGAAGATGGTATCATAGACTATTTAATTTATGCCTTAAGTATTAAAAAATTAAGATTTGTTGAAATAGGGGTTGGTGATTTTACTGAATGCAATACTAGATTTTTAATAAATAATTATCCATTTAGAGGGTTATTGTGCGATATAAATTCTAAATTAAAAGATAATGTGAAATATACATATGATGCTCATAGAGGTTCAATTAAAGTATTTAATAATTATGTAAATAGCAGTAATATTTTGGAGATTCTTAAATCTAATAATTTTCACAAAAAATTGAATCTTTTTAGCATCGATATTGATAGCATGGATTATTATGTAATAGAGAAATTACCAAATGAAATCAGTGATATTTTTATAGCTGAATATAATCAAAATTTTGGACCTAATTTAGAAGTAACGGTACCCCACCTAGATCAATTTGATAGACACAAATATCACTATTCAGGTCAATGTTATGGCTTATCACTAAGGGCATTAATTAATTTAATGAAAAAAAAAGGATATGTATTTTTAGGATGTAATGTTGAGTGCTGTAATGCTTTTTTTATATTAGAAAGTAAAAAAGATTTGATTAAGCTTTCACTTCCAGATGAAAATGATTTAACAAGTTATTTTAATGATTATGTTTGTGATGTTAGAGACAAAAATGGAAAAATATTAAATATCAGTATAAGTGAAAGATTAGAGTACATAAAAGATTGTAATATAATTGATTTATCAAACGATAATATGAAGGTAAAAAAAATTTCAGATTTAATAATTTAATGAGTCAAGTAATTCTAATTGTTAGATCATTAAGTAAAAAAATAGAGATTGAGTTATATTTTTTATTTTTTTTAATTTTAATTGCTGCTTTTTTAGAGGTTTTAGGTTTAAGCCTTATAATACCATTGATAGATGCAGTTTTAAATAAAGATCATAAGTTTATTGCCTTTATATCTAATCGTTTTAATTTTGATAATATTGAGATTATACTTTTATTAATATTTATAATATTTTATTTTTTAAAAACATTATTCTTGATATTTTTGTCATACAAAAAATCTTTTTTAGCAGCTAATATTCAAAAATTGATTTCTAAAAATTTATATGAGGGATATATTCAACAAGATTATCAAGATCATCAAGATAGTAAGTCATCTGAGCAAATAAGAAATATTGTACAAGAGGCTACTCTTTTTTCTCAAGTCGTAGGTGCTTATTTGTTGTTAGCTTCAGAATGCTTTGTATTACTTGCAATAATTACATTTCTTATATTTTACAACTTAAAAGCAACTGTAATAATATTCATAACAACATCTATTGTAGCTTTAGTCATATTTTATGTGCCTAATAAAAGATTAAAATTTTGGGGAAAAAAACGTCAATATCACGATAATAAAAAGATTAAATTTATCCAAGATGCCTTTGGCTCATTTAAAGATATTAAAATAAGGTCTTTAGAAAATTTTTTTATCAACAATTTTTTTTCACATAATTCAAAAAGTGCAAACTTTGTTGCTAAAATGGTTTTTGTTGGGCAGATACCACGACTATTTTTAGAGTTTTTTGGAGTGTTTTGCATTTGTGGTTTTACAGTTTTGTTTTTATTTTTAAATAAAGATTATTCTGAAATATTGCCATTAATAATAATCTTTACAATCGCTGGAATAAGATTGCTCCCATCATTTACAAAATTGATAGCTGGTTTACAAAAAATTAAATTTGCCTCAGTTGTTGTAAAACTTATCTATAATGAATTAATTAACTTTAAAATTAATAAGAAAATAGAAAAAGAAAGACAAGAAATTTTATTTAATAATAACCTAGAAGTGTCTAATTTAAATTTTAAGTATAAAGAAGGAAATATAGAAATTTTAAGAGATATAAATTTTAAAATAAAATTTGGTGAAGTAGTTGGTATAATAGGAGAAAGTGGAGCAGGAAAATCTACTTTAGTTAATCTTATAACAGGTTTAAACATACCATCTAAAGGAAATATAATCGTAGATAAGAAAAATATAAATACTAATTTGTATTCGTGGTATCAAAATATTGGTTATGTTTCTCAAAATATTTATTTGTCTGATGATACAATAAAAAATAATATTGCTTACGGAGTAGAACCGAGTGAAATTAATGAAGCCTCAATAGAATATGCAATAGAAAAATCTAACTTAAAATTTTTTATAGAAAGCTTAGATAAAGGAATAGATACAACAGTAGGAGAATTAGGAAATAAAATTAGTGGTGGACAAAAACAAAGAATAGGAATTGCTAGAGCATTATATGGTCGACCAAGACTTCTAATTTTAGATGAAGCAACAAATTCTCTTGATCAAGAAACAGAGAATAAAATATTAGAAGAATTAAAAATTTTAAAAGGTAAAATAACTATATTATTTGTTACGCATAGACTCTCAACACTTTCCTTTTGTGACAAAATATTTAGAATAAAAAATAATAACTTAAGTAAAGAATTTATTAATTGATAAATTATTTAATAAGTTTGATATATTCAATACTTAAATTTATTGATTATGTTTTTTTTAATTTGTAAAAAAACAATACTAGCTTCTATTTTAGATAGAATTAAATATAAATCTTATATTGAAAAAAAACTTCAGATTTTATAATCCTTTAGTTAAATCACTTTGGAGAATTGATAACCTTTTCACTAATAAGTCGGAAATTACAAAGTGGATTGACAATTTTAAAGTTAATAAAAATTTAGTTTTTTGGGATGTTGGTGCGAAAATTGTTGTGCACACTTTGTATAGTTTTTTAAGAAACGAAAATTTAAAAGTTGTATCTTTTAAGCTTTCTTAAGCTAAAGATCGGTATGGAAGTAGTGAAGATAACTTACAAAAATTAGGTATTAAATTTATAGGAAGTGGTATATTAACAATAATTACTGAGGATAAAACAACTTTTAAACATATATTTGAAAAAATTCAATTAGCTTTCCAATGAAATTAAATAAATTATTTTATATTCTAACTTTTTTAATATTCTTAGCTTCCTTAAATTTTTATGTTGTCACAAACTTATCCAAAAAAAATAATTTTTTTGTTCATAAAGTAAAAAGTTTGCTTCCACAGAGCTCAAGAAATTTTCTAAAAAAATTTAATTCAGAAGTTAAGGATATAATTTTCATATTTGACAATAATAAAAATTTAAAAAGCGTCGTTGAGGATAAAAACATTAAAATTTTGGATATTTTAGACTCTATACAAACTTTTAATTTCACTAGAGATGTGGAGGAGTTTGTAAACAATAAAAAATATAAACTTACAAAATATACAAATTCACTTTTATTAGAAATGGGGCCAAGAAGTTATCTTGCTTTCGACAAACAATACCTTGTTTTAATGACTGGTACAGGAACATTAATGTATACAAATATTAAAAGCTTTAATAATAAAAATCTAACTTTTAAAAAAATTGAATCTAATTTCA
>MDSY01042390.1_pt1 | contig 14887 bp, 11 predicted proteins | sample 811131 | NCBI WGS metagenome assembly MDSY01 (sample SAMN05326643, study PRJNA326480) | marine metagenome | isolation source: seawater | place: Atlantic Ocean: South West | collected 2010 | reverse complement strand
TTGAAAAACCAGATGATAATGCTCGTACAGACAGATGTGAAGAATACCGTGAAACTGGAAATAACACCTCAAATGCACGGCTGCGAACCGCTTGGTTGCAGGACGACATGGGTTTCGACTCACAAGCGTTCGAACTTGGTAAGGTTTGGACGACATGGTGCCGGACCTCGGAAGCCTTCTAATGCAATTACTTTATACCTGTGTGAGACTTCAATGGACTATGAAGGTTTATTTGATTGGATTTTTCTTGATGCTGTGCCTGCTTTTTGCTGGTTGCATCGCCCCCGATCCAGGACTCGAACCCGGGTTTGATGACATAGATTCAGAGGATACTCAAGTCGCTGATATGGACCCCGCGCCAAGCATCGAACAACCACCAGAAGATGACGGAAACGAATCTGTAGGAGATGAAAGCAATGACACTCCGGATGATGGCGATGATGGAAATGAAGTGGCCGAGGAAGGTGATGATGATGATTCTGCTGAACAGTCTGACAGCGATGGTGATGGCGTTCCGGACGAGGAGGACCAATGTCCAGGTGAGGACGACACCATCGACGACGACGCCTCCGGCGAGCCTGATTGCACTGAGAATCAAACCTGACTTACAACGACAGATACCACTTGAGAACTCGTGATGACCATGAAACTGAAAACCAAGGGCTTTGTTCTTGTCATCTTGATTTGTTTCCTCCTTTCCAGTCCAGCAACAACCGAATTGGCTCAGAGGAACACATTCGATTCACCAACCTCTACTCATCTTTTCGATGATCTAACTGCGCAGATACAAGCCGAACTGTCCAGTACCGGCCAATCCAACATCCTCAGCGTCGATGCAAATGGGAATTCCTATGTCGCCTGCGGCTCGTTCAATGGAACCCTTACGACTCACGGAATCACCGCTTCAAGTTCAAGAGATGTCCTTCTCATCCACCAATCCGAGGACGCCGAACTCCAAGCTTTCAATGTTGAGGTTGATGGAGACGGGGAATGCAACCGGGTTGTTCACCAAGGTAACAACCAGTCAACGCTGGTTGGGTGGTTTGAGGGGACGCTTCATTACCGTAATACATCCATTATGTCCGATGGAAAGGCAGGCTTTGCGCTGAAGGTGAATCATACATCAGGAGAGGTTCTTGACCACTACGTGGTTGATTCACCAGTCTCAGGGCACTCTGACTATCTTTATGGTGTTGACCAACTTGATGGAGGCGGTGTTGTCGTCGTCGGATCGTCGAAAGGTAACCTATCAAATCAAAGCCATAATATAAACCAGGGATTATGTAGTGAAATCTGTGGAATTGTAGCCGTCCTCAACAACAGTTTGGAGGTCCAAGAATTCACCTATGTTTCAGGGAGCAAAGGCGTTGTTGCGAAAGACGTGGCCCAGCATACCGTTACCGATACGCTCCTTGTGGTCGGCAATTACTTGGATGATTTACAATTTGAAGGTTCAAGCATCTCCCCACCAAGTACCAACGGCTTTGCTGACATTTTCGTTGCAAAATATGTGATGGGCCATGGTTGGGAAAACTCATTCACGGTGGGTGGTGCAGGAGCTGACGTTCCTCACAGTATCACAAAAAAAGGAACAACCCATTTCATCACCGCCCAGGTGACTCATGATGCAAATCACCTCAGCATCTCAAGCGGAGAAACCATAATTTCAACGGTTGGTGGTAAGGATATCTTGATATTAAAGGTGGATGGTTCTGCAAATTACAAGAGCCAAAAAATAATCGGAAGTTCAGGAAATGATTTTCCCGGAGACCTTGTTCCTACTTCTGGATTTTTAGCCATCACGGGCGTAATAGGAGGTGAATTCGTTGACGATGATGTCACCTACGGTCAGAATGGATATAACAACATGCTAGTGGCAAAGATTGATCAGTCCGATCAAGGAAATGATCAATATTTCACTACGAGTGGAAGCAGTTCTCCAGAGGGTAGGGGAAACGGCATCACGGTTCTCGACAATGGTACGATCTACATCGGCGGTCGCTTGCAACCCTCGACCACCTATATCGACAACCACAACGTAGGAGGTACCACCTCTACTGGTGTGCTTGTTGGGCTTTATGATGACCAAGATAACGATGGTATCGCAACATCTGCCGACAACTGTCCAATGAACGCCAATGCCGCACAGGCTGATCTTGACGGAGACTACCTCGGAGATGTCTGCGATGATGACATGGATAACGACGGAATTTCCAACAGTGATGATATTTGCCCACTCGGAGAAGCGAATTGGCTCTCAACCACGGGAAGCGATTGGGACAGAGATGGGTGCAAAGATGAAGAAGACCCGGATATAGATAATGACGGAATCCCTAATGATGCACCTGATGAATGTGTGCGGGGCGAGAGAGGAGATGGGACTCACAATAGCGTTGATGACCGGGATGCAGACGGGTGCTATGACATCAACGACGACGACGATGATGGGGACGGTCTAGAAGATCAGAATGATCATTGTAACCTCAAGACTAGCGTGGTCAAGGCAGGTGATTGGGAAGACAAAGACAACGATGGGTGCCATGACACAAAGCCAGGCGTCTATGGCGAAGACATGGATGATGATAACGACGGATTGGATGACCCAAGCGATGACTGCCCAAATCTCCCCGGATTTTCAACTAAAGGGAAATTCGGTTGCCCCGATGCAGATGGAGATTCATGGGCCAATGAAGCCGACGATTGCCCTGGAATTGTGGGCACCTCTAATCTCGACAGAAACGGTTGCCAAGACAGCGATGGCGATGGATATTCGAATCCGGATGAGCAATATACGGCATATAACGGAGCGGATGCCTTCCCTGACGAAACATCTCAATGGCGAGACCAAGATGGCGATGGATTCGGCGACAACAGAAACGGTTTCCAAGGCGACGAATGCGTTAATGTTCCGGGGTTATCATTGTACGACAGATTTGGTTGCTCCGATTCAGATGGCGATGGATTTTCCGACCCAATGGGAGACTGGGACGTCGGCGATAGAGCCGATCGGTTCGTCGACAATCCGACCCAGTGGAAGGACACCGATGATGACGGTTTTGGGGATAATATCTCTGGTTTTGAGGGAGATGCCTGCCCCACATTGAATGGCAATTCAACGAAGGATCAGTTCGGATGCATTGATGCCGACGGAGACGGGTACTCTGACATAGGCAGCGATGCGTTCCCGAATGAAAAGTCTCAGCATTTGGACACAGATGGGGATGGCTTTGGAGATAATTCAACCGGCTTCGAACCGGATGCCTGTCCGAGTCTGCACGGGACATCGATGCATGACCGTCATGGATGTACTGACAGTGATGGCGACGGATATTCAAACCCCTCTGGAGCATGGGGGCTATTAGAAGGTGCTGATGCTTTTTCGGCCGATGAAACTCAGTGGAGGGACTACGATGAGGACGGCTTTGGAGACAACACATCCGGAAACAGGGCGGATGCGTGTCCAAAAGAGCATGGCTTATCCTGGTCCGACCGTTTTGGTTGCTTGGATAGCGATAACGATGGCCGGTCAAACCCCTACACCAACTGGACAACAGATGATGGGGCAGACGAATGTCCAGACGATCCAAATGATGCTTGTTTGGCCTACATCATGAACCACCCGACCTCTCTGATAACAAAACACGGTGGATTGTTCATCCCTGTGGTGATCTTGGCAGTTGTTGTGTTCATCAAACAAAAGAACAGGTTTGGCTTGCAAGAGCAAGAGGAGCATCCAGATCTCACAATAGAAGAAGAGGTGGAATCTTGAGAGCATCATGGTGCGCACTCTTATTTTTTATCCTCATTGCACTGAGTGCTCTCCCAACCACTAGTGGCGAAAATATCGATTATGAACGAGATGCATCGCCTGTGACAACTGCCCACGACATTACCATGATTAACCAGAGTAAAGTTGCAACTATCAGGTCGGACGGCACCTCTGATGCCAACCAACCTGCCTACCTGTGTGGTTACGACTTGAGCAGGGAACACAGAGGAGACTGCGGCAACAGCTACAACGTTGACATCGCCCCAGGTGAGCGATGGTACAAGTTCACAACATCAGACCTTGACATGGGCAACATTTACATTTTCGCCATCGAGAATCTTGGAGAACCACACTTCGTCGATGTTACAGTTGAGGTTTGCTTTTCAGACACCTTCGTGAATGGAACGCTGCACTGCTATGATTGGAACGAGATGTATGGTGATCAAACCCTCCGGTACAGGTTTATGCCGATTGTAGACAGAGAAATTTGGTTCCATTTGGTTGCTTGGGATGAAGAAATGTATGCAAGAGACCCGGTTCCAGGAGGTGACAGAACCCAGGTTGAGATTTACATGGAAAATAAATTCGACTCAAATGCCGATGAACAAAATCCGACACCGATAGTTTCAGAGGGGCAGGAATTTGAACGCCGAGTGTGCGAGATAGATTGTTTTATTGAGGACCATCTCGATCCATTGGATGTCTTTGTTTACGAAGGTCTCGCTGGCGACCGCATCGTAATAGACTTCGGTTCTCGCGAGAATGACTGGTTCGGCGATCACGATTTGAAAGTCAAATATTTGTTTGAAACTGACGCTCACACAAGCGGGATGATTCACCCTTACTATCTTCTGGACGACCAGTATCATTATGACACCAACAATGGAAACGGCGATGGAATTTCCACGATTGACTACTCTTTTCATACCTCAGGAGACCTCTATGTTTGGTTTGAAGCCCTTCCATATGATCACGCAACTAACAGGGATGGCGAGGCATACGCAGAGAGTTTCAAACTCGAAGTGATTACCATCGACGAAAGAAACCGGGATGAGTTAGCAGACAGAGATTTGGACGAACTCCCCGATGCTGAAGAGATCCGCTGCGGCTCGGACTACAGGGACCCTCACGACACGGCGTTAGATTGGGATATGGACAAAACTTGCGACAAATTCGATTTAGATTTGGATGGCGATAGTGTACTAAACTCCATTGATGCGTGTATGTTTTCTGTAACCTGGGGGACAACCGACCATGATGCAGACGGATGTTTTGACACCGAAGACCCGGATATAGATAACGATGGTCTGTCCAATACTCCCTTCGATCAGTGCGAGTTTGGTGTTGTTGGAAACGGGACATATAACTCCGAAGCCGATCGCGATAGCGACGGTTGTCACGATGCTCTCGGTTTGCCCGATGATGCTTCTGAATCAACTGAACACGGCGAGGATACGGATGACGATGGTGATGGGATACTGGACGCAAGCGATGCATGCACCAGCCATTACACTGTTCTGTATGAGCCTGATACCTGGGTTGATGGGGACAACGATGGGTGCCACGATACCATGACATGGGGATGGGACGATTCCTCGAATCAAACCGATTACGGTGAGGACAACGATGACGATAACGACGGTATGCTCGATTGGGAGGACGATTGTCCCAACACAGCAGGCACAGCAAGTATCGGTCTCAAAGGGTGTCCGGACATCGACAACGATGCTTTTAGTGACCAAATCGACCAGTGCCCCAACCTTTACGGAGGATCCTACAACGATCGAAACGGGTGCCCAGACACGGACGGCGATGGCTTTTCCGACGCTGAACCAAACTGGACCTTTGAGGACGGTGCTGACCGCTTCCCAGAGCTCGCCTCGCAATGGAAAGACAGCGATGGCGATGGTTTTGGTGATAACGAAGGTGCGGAGCAAGGGGATGATTGCAAATCCGCCTTCGGGTCATCTTACATCAACAAAAATGGGTGTCCAGACGCCGACGGAGACGGTTTTTCAAACGAAGGCGACCCGTGTCAATCCGATGCAGAAAACAACTGTTGGGCTGCCGTTGCAGACAATCCCACAAACCTCCTCGAAAAAAAAGGAGGCGTGGTCATTCCAACCATCATGCTGCTTGGGGTCATGTTCAGAAACTGGCGCCAACGACAGATAAGATTTTCAAACGATGAGTCAGTAGACCTCACTCTCCTGGAGAACGACGACTTTTAAGAACAGTAACGTGATAGGCAAACCAAAGGAGGGGTGGACCATGGCAGAACCGTATGATGATTTCAAAGGATACGTGCGAGGCGGTGGCCGATTTGTACAGCTCATCTCCCGAGACCTCGTTCGACTAGAAGGCGCCTGCATCAAGGTCGCTCGTGAAGGAAAGAAACGCCTCGTGCGATGGGATGATCACTCATTTTCCTTGCATGTTTATTGTTTTGAGACGGAAGACTGGGTCGCCTTCGTTGTCGATGGGGTCGCCGTCGTTGTCAAAGATAACACCACTGAAAGCGAGGACTTCAATCGAATGCTTGAATCATATCCCGAGTTAGACAAAGGGGAGCCAAAATCATTTACAGATGTCGTAAAGTGCTTCTCGAACGACTCTGTTGTGAACGACCTGTTGATTTGGCTACCGTTGTATGCCCCCTTGCTCAGCCACGACGGAGGTGAAGGAACAAGAGATCTAGGTTTACTCCAGAACAACCTAAAATTAGCGAAATGGGCGCTTGAAAAGAGCAACGGACCCAACCCTAGCGACTCCGACACGTGGAAGGGTAAAACCGTCGTAGTCTCTGGATTTAGGGAAGATTTGCCAGAGGAATTATCAGATATTTGTCAGCGAATTCACTGGAGTTACCCAACACGGGAAGAGATCTACAAGTTGTTAACAGGGTACACAGCAGAATACGACAACGGTAGATTTCGGCACACTGGATCCAATCCGAATCGCGATTCGATCCTCGAAGATTTCGGTTGTCATAATCAACAAGATGACTACTTTGAAATGATGTGGGGGAGCAGTCTTCTTGACATCGTCTCAGCAGCGCGAGGACTTGACCTCCAGGATTGTAAAGTATCCATTCTCTCTGCCATCCGAAACAAAGAGTTGGAATCCGATTCTGACGATGTCCACAAACAAGTGATGGACACCAAGGTTTCAATTTTGGACCGGGATGGCCTGCTGAAAGTTGAACCCAAATCTGGAGATAAGGTTGTAGGATTGCAAAAACTGCAATCGTGGATTCTATCAAAAAAACCTTTGTTCCAACACCCCGACATTGCAGTACAACATGGGATTAAGCCGTTGAAAGGCCTTCTCCTCACGGGTGTACCCGGTTGTGGAAAGTCGTTGATTGCAAAAGAAATCGCGAGTGAACGAGGTTTGGATGTTCCACTCGTAAGTTTCGACCTTGGAAACCTGATGAATCGCTATGTTGGTCAAACCGAGGAAAACATGAACCGGGCCTTGCGCCAGGCAGAGGGAATGGCGCCGTGCGTTTTGTGGATTGATGAATTTGAGAAGATGTTTGCGTCAGCAGGAAACGATCAGAGTAGTCATGAAGTCACTCAACGTATCAACGCAGCTTTTCTGAAATGGATGGAAGAAAAGGCAGAAGCCGTTTTTGTGGTGGCGACATCCAACGATTTGAGCAACATCAAAGCAGAATACACTCGAACGGGTCGTTGGGATTCAACCTTCTTCTTTGACCTACCATCGTTACACGAACGGCAACAAATTTTGAAACTAAACCTAGACAGTTTCGCCGGTAAAGGCGGTCACGAAGTTACCGAGGAAGAGATGATGAACGTCTCACAAGAACTCGAAGGCTGGGCCAGTTCCGATGTTGCACAACTGGCGAAAAACGCCAAGATGTGTGCCTTTGAATCGCTCGGGACCAATTTATCTATGCAATCCACCATTACCATGGAACACGTCCGGCAGGTGTTGGACCAAGGGCTGATTTCGCCAATGATGGATAAGGACAAAGTTCGCCTTTACAACATTCGCAGTGAGGGTGTAAATTACCCCCCCGCCTCCATTTATGATGCGGGAGACATAGCTGTACCTTTGGCTCCCCCAGAATACACGACTCAATCAGCCGCTGAGGATAATCACAGGAGAGAGTAAAAAATGTCGGATCGAAAATGCAGAACCATTTTACTTGAACTTAAAGACGGAACGCTTTTTGCAAGCGATGAAGATTTTGTGGGCGAAGAATGTGAAAAATTGGTTCAACTCTTCGGCGAATCCTTCGGCGAAGTCTATTCGACCTACACCGCAGACCACGACAAACGTCGCCCAGGAGCACCGCACGTCGACAAGAACGACAACAAGGACACGAATACAAATTAGGTGATAAGATGAGTCAAGTCACGGTCAAAGGAACTCTCATTGCTACTGAGGCAGAACTCATTGAGGCTGTGAGCGGATTCATGGATGAATACCAGAATCCATTCCGATTTAAACACAGAATCGGTCGGAAAATAGGCTATATCATAATCAACCAGACCGGCAACAACGGCATTTGGAATGTAGATTTTAGGTATGAAGACGCTAGCGCTACAAGCAATTTTCAGACGTACAGTGATCAGTCGATGTTCACATTCCTCGAAAATCTAATAAATAAAACAAAAAGACGTAGAGAGGAAGAAGAACGTCGTCGAAAAGAAGAGGCAGAGCGGCGACGGAAGCAACGAGAAGAGGAAAAGCGACGTGCGATTGCTGCAACAAACCAAGCCCTGTCCTCGTCATCCCAGCACCTTGAGAATGAGGAATTCGAAGCCGCAAGAAAGGCACTCAATGACGTCAATTCTAGAGCAAAGAGCGTAAAGATGAGCCAAGAAATTGACGACATGTTACAACAGATCAATCTCCAACTCCGTAATTGGATGACGGTACGCCTCGCAGAAATCCAGACCCACATTCAATCAAAAAATTGGGATGTAGCCAAATTTGAACTCGACCAATTGTCTTCATCAAGAGTTCAAATGGCTAACTGCACGGGAAAGGTCGAGGCCTCGTACAAAAAATTGGCCTCGGCAAAAGAAGCGTGGAGGAAAGCCGAGGAAGCTAGGAAACGCAAGGTCGTTATCGCGTTGGCAACATCGGCTTTTGAAGATTGGAAACCAAATGAAAGCCTTTCGAATTTTCTCAAAGGTTCCCCTCAACAAGAATTTCAAGCGTTCGTTATCAAGAACATTGACGACCCTCTCATCAACGAGGTCTTAGCGTGGAAAAACGAATCGTCGATCCAAAAGAAGGTTCAGTTGCGGTGGGAAGAAAAGGCCGCTACGTACATTCAGGAACGACTCAGCCAATTGATTGTGACGATGGACCGAAGGAACGTGCTCACGGATGAACGACTGGCAGAAGGCCATCCGAGCGAGGACAAAGTTTGGATGAAAAACCAACTGATTGCGTATGCAGAAGAACTTGAAACTGGCATGAAAGATGCCGTGACCTTATTTGACGTTCCGGTCAACGACGACCTACTGGGAATCTTACAGTCCAAGCATGCCGAGGCAGAAAAGGAATGGATTATCGAAAAACAAAAAGAAGCCAACCAAGATCATGCACTTCGAGCCATTGGCGCTTGGTTAGAGGTTGAAGGGCAAGAGGAAGATTTGTTCACGCGGGTGAGTGAAACATACCGAGGCACACTAAACCCGATGATTTTCCATAAACAGGCAGACGGAAGCGAGGTCCGAATTCGCAAAAAGAGCGAAATCCTTGAGCTCATTCAGTCTGGTGCCAATCTCAAAATCGCCATTGAAGAGTGTTACAGCGTGGCTGAACAGAATCAACTCGGCCACTTGAAAGAAGATCCGAGTAGAGAAGTCACGGACGCATGAGGTGATTTGTCGTGACCCGTCTCTTGAACGTTGGCCATCTTGAACCGCAATCAACCATTTACGGGCCGGGCAACCGATTTGTCATTTGGACACAGGGTTGCACACTGGGCTGCAAAGGTTGCTGGAACAAACAATTCTGGCCAGAATCAGGGGGCAAAGGATGGAGCATCGATGACCTCGCTCAGGAGATTCTGGCAACAAAGGACATCGAGGGCATCACGTTGTTGGGTGGCGAACCCTTTCAGCAACTCTCTGCAGTTCGTGAGTTGATTGAAACTGTGAAGGAACATGGGATGACGGTGTTCCTTTACACGGGTTATGAGAAGAAAGAATTCAGTGAGGCCATGTGGGAGACCTACCACGCCTGTGATATTGTCGTCACAGGACGCTACAGGGAGTCCTTGCGATCCACCTTTCTGCAATGGCGAGGATCATCCAATCAGGAAGTGGATTTCCCATCGCCTGCGTATCAAGACATCCGTCCACGCGAAGTTCGCCAAGTTGAATTCCACATCGAAAACGGTGAGTTGCGCCTTTACGGCTACCCAACAGAGCATGAGCGGGCATGGTGAATGAACGATGTTCTATGATCCGTGGGAACACATCCTGATTCCAGCCTTTGGAATGGTAAGCATATTGGCGTTGTATTACCTTGAAAAGTACAGGGACAAGTCCGTAGAGGATTGGCTCCATACCAACAAAAAAATGGCCCATGAGGTTCTCTACGTCATGAGTTGGTACGGAACCGCCATCTCGGCCGCCTTCGGGTTCATTGGATACGGGCTAATCAATTGGATTGGGTGGGGTGGCTTTCCAGTTTTTGATATTCCACCATTTGTTGAATTTCAATTCATCGTGTTGACATCAACACTGGTTTGGTCGCAAATCCGTCAAGTATACAGCCATACTTTGTTTGAACTCGTGGTTCAAGAGTTACCTTACATCCTCGAAGATGAGGACATGGCAAATCGAGCGAGAGAGATCATCATGCAGGTACAAGGTGAGATGGAGAACTTTGACGATGTTGTTCAAGAGGTAAAAGTAAAACTCGAATCAACTACCAAACAACAGAAGGAACTTGAAGAGAAGAAAAGAGAGAAGCAGAAATACCTCTCAGAGACGGAACGACAAATCGAACAGAACAATTATTTAATTGAAGAAACGAAAAAGGCCAACTCCGGCCTCGACCAGTTCATCGAAGACACAAAAGCAACCAACAAAATAACAAAAATTGCGTTTAAGGAGGCCATGAAGAAATTCCGGGAACTCCAGACAATGCGACAGGATATCCTCGAGAAGTCAAAAAAATTCCAGGATGAGGTCGATGCGGTGGACTTAGACATTGAAGACGCATTACAAAAGATCAATGATGAATGGGATCAAGAGCAGAAGGAATTCGACAAGCAATACCCCGCTGCAGACGCTAACGAGAAGAAAATACGTCGTTATTTGACCCAAGTACCTGTCTTAAATAAGAAAAACGCCTTTCTCACGCAGCTTCTTGAGAAGCAAATGAAAGAACTACCTAAGGCATCAAGGCCAGAATTTGAGCGCGCAGTCATGGATTTCAAACACAAAAAACTCCAAGATTATCTCATTTGCGAGGAATGTAAACAACCCAAAAGGGATGGTTGCACCTGTGGGAATTCCGGACCGATGTTTTCCACATGAACATCAGAATCACGAGGAACTCGGTTGAATAGAGTAAGCAAATCACTTAATACGCACACTCACGACCTATTACCATGAGAGTGCGGGCAGGTCTGGCACTCACTGTCCTCCTTTTGCTAACATACATTCCAGCGACAGGTGCGGAAGATACGAACGAGAACCTAGTTTCTACGGGGAACACAACCCACTCCCATGAGGAATACTATGGATATTTTGTCGCCCCCGATAGAGCGTTTAACGGAAACACCTCAACCAATAATTACAGCAGAATCATAACATCATGCCTGTACTATGTAGGGAGTCTTACCTGCGAAGAGGGAAATTTCTTCATCGATGCAGTTTACACCATTAGCTTTCAGAACGACGCTGAATACGTCAATGTCTCAACCATTTCGAAAACTGGGTACTTATCCTATGGCGATCCGTGGGGTCTTGCACTCAGCATTTCTGTAATTCACAAGAACGGAACGGACGTGGTTTGGTCCGACAATGCCACGCCAGGTTTCATCAACACATCCTCGTACGAGGTCAACAATACGGGGCCAATCCCCATACGTGATAACAACACTGTAAGTTTGGTTTTTTCAATCCGCACAAATCCCTTTTGGGTTGATGAAAGAGATGTAGAAGTACGGTTGAATCACATATCAGCCACCAAGGTGGCCTGGGGTTGTTTAGACTCGACCGCCAACAATTATTCTCCCAATGCTACGGACAGCGACGAAAGTTGCGATTACGATCTGGATGAGGACGGGGTGCTTGACACAGATGAAATCCCTGGTTGCACGGATACGTTAGCCAATAATTTTGACACCGTGGCAACGGACGATGACGGCTCATGTGATTATGATCTTGATGATGACGGCGTTTTGGATTTAGATGAAGTTCAAGGGTGCACAGAGCCAGCAGCAAACAATTACCAAGCAAATGCCACCGATGAAGACGGCTCTTGCGATTACGATTTGGACGACGACGGCGTGTTGGACATCAACGAGGTCATCGGATGCATCGATTCCACTGCTAACAATCACCAATCCAATGCAACAGACGACGACGGTTCATGCGACTATGATCTGGATGATGACGGCGTTTTGGATTTAGATGAAGTTTCGGGATGCACCGATATTTCCGCCAATAATTTCAATCACGAGGCTACGGATACTGACCAATCATGTGACTATGATATGGACGACGACGGCGTCTTGGATGTGCATGAAATCGACGGATGCACCGATAGAATGGCGAACAACCACAACTTGACCGCCACGGAAGATGATGGTTTATGTGATTATGACCTCGATAATGATGGGGTTGTGGATGCTTCTGATAATCATCCAAATTGTGATGATTTGGGCAAAGACGCCGACCTGGATGGATTACCAGACGCGTGTGAAGAATTTCCAAATGATAAAGACAATGATGGGTACAGTGATTCGCACGAAGAGAGCTGCCGATCTTCAGGAGAAGACCCAAACGCAACGCCTGATTATCCGAATGAATATTGTTCGGATGACCTAGGAATTGTTGATTTGTACGAGTACTGTTCAGAATATGGTGCGACGAAACAATGCTTTAATCTGGCCTCAAAACATGTGGAATGGTGGAATTATGTCGGTTTTATTACATTTATCGGATTACCATTGTATTTCTTCACCCCGCTAAAGCAATGGATTCTCGGCAAGTTTAGGAACAAGGAGTTTACGGCGATTGAGCGATTGCACAAAGAAACTCGGGAACACATTGAGAGGGAATTCAAGAAATTAGAACGTGAATTGTTGGACAGAGTGAGAGGGACTCTACGAAAAGAAAGCCTTGAACCGCTTAAAAAGATCGACAATGAACTTAATTCTCTTGCTTATGAACTGAAAAAATACATTGATGCTAAGCATGCCAAGGAGTTATTGAACGAAAGAATACCTGGCGATCCAAGAGGGTTGCTGCGTGAGCATGTTGACGATTCAAAAGAAATCACAAAAAACCAAATTGCTAGATTCATAACCAGCAGTGAGGAGGAATGAAAAATGCGTCTTGAGTGTTCCGTCAACGCCTTCACTGCCTGTGTCTTCCTTTTCCGCCCTAGCGTCTAATTCCTGGATCTCGGCACCGGTGCGCTGGTTGGGCTGTTTCTCTTCTTCACCGTGGCCTATGCTTGGGTCGCTTGGGTAAAGCCCAAGCAGAAGGTCGTCCTGTAATAAAACACCTAGATACCTTGCACCTGGTGCAGCGATTTAACGCCCTCACAAGGTCAAAGTTTCATGAATCTCGATGCCTTTTTGGGTGCTGTTAATGTTCAGTAGGACTTGGCTAAAGAATCCGTCGAGACGTAATCTCCGAGTTGCTTGTCAAGATTTAGCAAGGCCATGTCGTATCTCTTGGCCAGGATGAGGGAAGCCAAAGCCACAATAAATTCTTGGTGCTGAGAAGCAGTGGCGGCTCCCCAACATCCACCATCCATTTTTTGCCTCGCAATGTGCGGTTTTTGTTCTAAAAAACACGGCACAGCAGCGTCTGAAACCTTTTCGGTTCGGACGACATGGAATTATTTGCTCTTGGTAATTTGATGAGCGATCGTACCTGCTGTCATTGTAGCAGCGGTAGTCAATACAATGTTTTTGATAAATCTAGAATCTGCAGCTCTTTGTATTTCCAGCCCATATGGCTGTAATTTCTTTGATAGGTGGAAATCCTCTGAGTTGTGCGCAATTGACGCAATCAATTCATGTGAACTTACTGCCAGATCCAACTCTTGTTTGAGACTAATTTCCATGTTCAACTCTTTCTTAGCAGCCCTTTTGGAAATATATATTCCAATGATCGTTATTGGCGCATGAAGCCAAAGAAGGCCAAAACTGACAAACATAATAAAGCCGAATAAGTACTCCAATGTTCCATCTGTACCCCAAAAAATCCATTCATACAAAATGAACGACACGAACATTATTGTGAAATTAATCCCAAGAAATTTTAGCCACTTGTGCTGGTGCAATGGGAACCATCTGAAAAATTGTTCTGAGATAAGCATAAATCGATCTAACGTCTTAAATTCACCCTCAACGATTGAGTCATTTGATTTCGCACTAGATTCGTCTGGGTACTTGTTAACTGAGATACTTTCGTTTTTGGAGGAAAATACACTTCCGCCAACAGGAGGTGCAGGAATCCATTCAGACCCAGTCCACATCCATTGTCCATCCGGGCTCAACGTAGACTCGGTCATGCACAGATGTTGAGGTTGTACATAACCAATCTTTCGTTACATGTACGGGCACAATCTATTCACGAACAAAAAACTTCACCGGACGACATGGCGTCCGAACCTGAATCACTCAGTTGGCTCTTCCTCATACTTCGAAGGGCACGAGGTTTTGATGATGTTTGCTTCGAGCACGTATTCACCATCGATCATTCGAAGAACCCCTTGAGCATAGACAGTGCGGTTGTCGCCAAGGCCGTTTGAAACAGATGCATCTGCATAATCGATGATCAACTCATGGGTCATTCCATGGAGAATAAAGACAAATGTGGTGTTGTCAATGCTCCCATCCCTCACTTCACCACGGACGGCGATTTCCTTACCAACGTA
>MDSY01045748.1_pt1 | contig 14895 bp, 6 predicted proteins | sample 811131 | NCBI WGS metagenome assembly MDSY01 (sample SAMN05326643, study PRJNA326480) | marine metagenome | isolation source: seawater | place: Atlantic Ocean: South West | collected 2010 | reverse complement strand
GAAAAAAAACGAAAGAAAGAGCGGAGCGTTCGGGTACGCACGCCGGCGCCTCCCTAGCCCTCGCGTCCTTATTCATTTGGCTACACGTGCCTACGTTCGCGGTGATTGTTTTAGAGAAGGCACAAACCGTGTTCGGCACGGCGAGGGGAAGAAGCGGCGTGACCTGCGCGTTGGCGCTGGCGCTGAGCGACGCCAAGTTGCAAGTGCTGGCGAAAGAAATAAGCGCCGGTGATGGATCACGTGAATCCGGACAAAAGGACTTGCTTAAACTGATAAACGACACGCAACTGGCGTGCAACACGTTCGCAAGCGTGAGCTCTGGTGACTACTCCGGGGTGTTCCCCTCCCCGTGGCGGTATGTTCTTGAGTCGAGTTCGGAGTTTGGAAACGCGCTGAGGTCACCGCCAATTTTACCCGCGATCGCGGCGAGTCTCCGAGTGAAGGCTGGACGTATGAGCGATGGTATACGTAAACAGTCTGATACCAATCGCAAACAGTCAGAAACTACTCACCGAACAACCGATGCGCTGCGCGTTGCGGAAATCGATGCGTGGCGCCGGGCTGTGCTGACCACCGCGACGCCCCGGATGAGCAAAGTCATCGCGGATGTGCTCGGTGGATCAACTGGGGGAACAGACGTCACGGACGTCACGGCGAAGGCGTTGCGGTATTCCGAGGATTTTTCATCCGACACAAACGCTGAAACAATTCGCAGCGAACGTTGGAACGTTCCGTCTGCCGAGGTGTTTCAACTGTTGAATGCAATACGCAGGCGAAGGGATGCCACTGATGCTGTGCTATACCCAGAATCCTCACGAGACGCGGCTGATATTTACGTCAGCGTTAGCGCCGCTGTTTTGGGCAACGACCACCCCGCTGTCGGCGCCGCGAAGGTAATCGCGGCGGAGGCGGCGATCGGGGCGGTCGTTGACGGCGGGCACGGCGGGTTCGACAACGACGATACCGATTCATTTGAACTACAAATAGAGACCTTGATTGCGTGGAGCCGACCCGCGTACGAATTTGCGGAGAGGTTTTACGGGCCGAAATCACTGCCCGCGGCGCGTGCGGCGTGGTGCGTCGCGGAGGGCGTGCGCAGACGCGGAGACGGGTTGGGTGGAAATGGTTTTAGCGTCTCCGGAGGCGCGGGCGCTCGACATGCGCGGCCGATGTACGCACAGGCGTTGGGTGCTGCTGCCGCTACCCTGGGTTTGGACCACCCCGGCGTGGGGGCTACTATGATCGCGGCGGGGACGCTTTCGCGGATGGAATTGAGGTTGGAGGAAGCGTCCGCGCTGGTCACAGAGGGAACAAATATTTGCGCAGCGCATTTACGGAAAATGGAATACGAGTGCGCCGAGATTATAGAAGCGGGAGTTCAAAAGAGTGATGCGATGATGCGCGACAATCATAACAGTCATCGGTTCCCGCAAACCGTGGTTGAGCAGGTCAATCTAGCGACCTCGGTGGCTATGTCCGCGGCTGAGTCGAGGGTAAATCTTGCTCAAAAACACGCAGCGCTCGCGTACGCTAAGCTCGCGCTTCTCAAGCGTGACGGCGGTGATTTGTTGGAGTGCGAAGCGCTGACTTTAAAATCGCTTACGATGTTCGAATTGGCGTCAGGGCCGGCGTGTGCGTCCGCAGCGCCTATGTTAGCCGCGCTAGGGCGGTGCTCTTTCTCAAGACAACATCTCGAAACCACGGAGGCGTGCTTCAGGCACGCCATGGGCGTGGACGAGCTCGCGGCGAGGTCTGGAGGTTTATGGACTGGCGACCAAAATGGAAGCTCATATCGTGAACACAACTCTTCGCGCTGCTCCTTCCGCCACCCGCGCTCAGCGTCGCACCTCGTTTCCATCGCGTTTTCAAAGCTGACGCAGAAAAACGTGACGCAAGTGGAAGTGCTGCTGCACGCCGCGCTCGAGGCGCACGAATCAGTAAGTCGTAATTCTAGTGATTCTGACTGTTTACACATAGAACCCGACGACCAGGATGACGGGCAAGCGAAAACGTATCAAAAGAATGCAGATCCCGTTGAAATTCTCAACCGCTTGGGGTTGCTGTACCGGCACCAAGGCCGGTTCACGGAAGCGGCGGTGCGGTACGAACGGGCGATATCAATCGGGGCGGCACGGATGAGGGTAGCGGAAAGGGATGCGGAACAAGCCAAGCGTGGAAGCACTGATGACACAGACATTACGAACGTAGACACTCCCAACGCACCTCCAAAAAAGTATACGAATCGAACCAACCGCCGCGTTCGCGTCGTCGCGGCGTCGCGAGCGGCCAAGCGGTGGCGCGACGCCTCGGAGATTGTCGCTGTTATTTTGTGTAACCTCGGGGGTTTAAGGTTCGGGTTAGGGATGATTGGCCAAGCCTCATCGTGCTTCCACAAAGCCACGCAATTCATCGGAAACAACCCTGACTTGGGCGAGACGCACCCCCTCAATGCGTTTGCGTTTAAGTGGCTCGAGTGTTGCGGGGGATTGGCTTCGGTTTCGTCAACCGCCGGCGTCGCCGCCGCGTCGATGCTGGACAACGTGTTCAAAGACAGGTGGTCTGCGTATCAAATCAAAAGCTCCATATCAAACTCAGTGGCTCAAACCGTGTTCAAACGCGACTTTGAAACCGCGTGGGGGGCTCTTGCGGGTGAAGAGGGAGGCGTGAACAGTATGAGGGAAAATGACGAGACCGATAATACTTCAAAAATAAACGGAACGCCGCGTAAAGTTCCCGTCGTTTCTGAAATCGGAGCCTTCTCCGAACGGAAAGGTATGAGCAATTACCCTAATGATGCTTCTCTCCGTTACGATTACGGAGCAGTGGATGAACGGAACTCCTCGGTCACCAGGGATACCGCCGCCCATTTGAATCGACCAAGGGGCGTGACTTTGATTCCGGCTTCGAATCAAACGCCGCGACTATCGCTTGATTTCGACGGAGTGAAAAATTATGCCTCCAAAAAACTACCCCCGGCGACGCACGTAGCGCTTGCGCAGTTCAGGCAAGCGGACACGGCTGTTAAAGTCTGGCGTGACTTTTTTATTCACAGTGACGCGGAGTATGCCTGGCACGTTGATTTCCTAGAAGTAGACCTTACCTTAGCCAACGTGATCGATGACGTAGCGAATAGCGCGGTTGGAAAGCACTCGGAGAAGGTTTTTGTGCAATTGAGTGTTGAGGAAATTAAAAAGAAAGAAATTGTCGACAAGCGATACGTGCGAGCGGTGAGGTCCACAAGAGATGCCGCCGCTGACGCATCCAGTTTTCTGCACTCCGACTGGATCTGGGCCTCCCGCTGCGACGGTGGGTTTGGCAAAACCCTTGATGAAACCCTGGGGAGTGACGATTTATTGACTCAAGAAACGCGCGACGACGTGGAAGCAGTGGAAGGAGTGCGTTTGATTTCCGGGGATGATTTTAAAATCGGAGACGACCTTCCCCTGGTGGACCCGACCGCGGTTCACGACCAAGACAAGACGTACACCGAGACTATGTTCGACGAAGTGGAGGCTGAGAAAGCTGAAAATCCAGAGAACGAGTTCCTGGAGCACTACCGTACACAACTCGCGAAGCGGTTGATGAAGAAGCAGGAGGACGAGCAATGGCAAAAAACCAAACTCGAAGCGGAAAATTCCTCGTCGCGGAAAACCATGTCGGCCATCGTGCGCGACGGGGACTTGGTCGGGACGGAAGGGGATGAGAGTCGACAACTCGATTTATCAGCATCGGTCACATCGTTTGCCGGTACAAAATCATCCCTGGACGCCGCGAAAGGGTTCTTCGTGGACTCGAGTTTGGAAGGAGTGCTCGGCCTGCACAACGGCGCGTCAATACGTGAACCTCAAGATCCCGACGGCAAGCTGCAAGAGCCGGTGATGTGGGCGCCCGGCGAGTACGAGCGCGCCGCTGAGAGAAGGCTTGAGTTGAACCAACAAGCGAGAGACGCAGCCCAAAACCGAGACATTGTCAAACGAGATATGCTGGCTCTTCAACAGGAAAGCCTGGACCGGTGTAACAGTGGTTTGATCAACGTCACGCGACAAAGCGTGATGCGGCAAAGCGCGGAGAGTGAGCCCGCCGCTGCTGCGTTAGCTGCGGTGGAAGCGGCGGCGCAGGCGGTTCGAATCGCATCCGCGGTTGCCAGGGCGTACGGCGTGAACGGCGACGCGTTAGCCCGGGCGGGCGCGGTTTCACAAGCCACCGCAGCTGCCCGAGCGTCGATGCAAGCGATGAGACCGTCACGACCGAGCACGGCGTCCAAGCTTTTGGCGTTTCGCAAAAGACAGGAAAGTAAAGCGGGACTGGAATTCACAAACCTCGCCGCGTCGCTTCCCCTGTCCGCAAGTAGGAATCGGAATAGGGGAGAGGAGTCACGAGACGACGAACGCGACGAGCCTTATGAGTTGTTCGACACGCGCTCACAGCTCCGCACCTTCGATGAAAACCACGACACGGTTCGTTTTGTGAACGACGAGAACGACGAACATGTATCACCGGTGAGAAAGCCGACGTCGTCGCGTGCTCGACACACCGTCAAACCAACAGTCGTCGACGGCGCCGTTTCCATTCCTGTTGAGCGGCTCCTATCCTGGCTCGACCGCGGCTTCGGCAACGGAGAGAAGAAAGGGCTGGTGAGGGATAGTATGATCAACGAGGCTTCGGACGATGGGAGTGACGATGTGAGTGACGATTCGTGCTCGAAAGCACCTCCTTTGTCGTTTTCAAAGTCACCGGTGAGGCCGGCGTTGAAGTCTCGCAATACAGGGAGGCTGGATAAATCGGTCGAGGTAAGAATAAGTCACGCGACGCCTCCTCGAGCGAGTAACTCAAGATTTTATCGTATGAGCAAACAATCTGTTCACCGAAGCAGAGACGCTTCTACGCTCGGTACTCAACTGCACGAAGAAAGAGCGTTTCGCACGCACAACGCGAGCGCGAGGCTTTTAAATGACCTGAACTCGGTGCGGGGCGCACGGAGGCTGAGGGAAAGCGTCGACGCTGGGTTCTCGAGCACGGGAAATATTGAGAAAAAAATATCGCGTCGCCCGGCGTCCGCGAAAGCGACGACTTCTGAGTCAATAACTCATCGTCCTACGCTCGTGTCGCGGCGGCCCTCAAGCGCGGCTGGCTTCGCGAACGATGAGGAGGATGATGAGTGGAAGGCGAAGATGCGTAAGCGCGTGGAGGAACGGCGACGTAAATTGTTTGGAGTTGATAAAAAATAGATAAACTTTTCACAAAGAATAGAGTATCCTATATGCCTTTTCCTTCCCTACTTCATGGCGTCACCTGTAACAGTTTAACAATCAGCGCTTTCTTATCCTCCCCTTCCTTCGGTCGCGCGCGCCACGCTTTCGCGACCGCGAGCAGCTGCTCCACACTCAGCACTTCCAACTGCCCGACTAACTCCTGTTTCTTTTGAAGGTACACTTTCTCTCCTCTCAATAATTTTCCAGCGCCGCCTGGGCCGCAGTTAATCAACACCCTGACTAACTCTTCACCTAACTTTCTCTGCGCCAAGTGCCCCGCCACCGTGGCGTTGCCTACGTCCCTTAATGTTAGATCGACAGTGTTACTTCCTGAGTCGTTACTCGTCGATTCGTTCCAGTCCAACAGAACCCTTAACGCGTCGCGCCGCATTCCGTACGCCGCTAATATCAACGGCGTCGAGAGGTCGCGTTCGTCTTGGAGATTGCAATCAGCGCCGCATTTTAGCAACGCTTCAACCGCGTTGGCTGCGTTGGCGAAACACGCGTGGTGAATAGGGCCCGCGCCGTTCGTGTCTACGCAGTTCAAATCGGCGCCAATCTCGTGCAGCATTTTAATTGACTCGGCATCGTTCCTTTGCGCCGCTAGGGTCACCGCACTGTGTCCGCCGGGCTGCCACATCTGTTTCGCCTTTGGATCTATTCTCGATTTAGTCACCGCGTCTAGATCCGCATCAGGCATCTTCGCCAGCACTTCCAAAGCGTCCGCGTTCCTCGCTTTGAACCACCAGTTTTCCCATAAAGCAGCTTTCGCCTGCCGTTTTTTCTCATCGTCGGTGCTGGCGTACGACTCGGGAGGGTCACTGTTTGGTGATGGGGTTTCACTGGGGGCGGATTTCTCGTTTTCAGTAAGCGCACGCGGTACGACCCAGCGCTGGATACCCGCGGTGCCATATCGATGCACACCGCGGCATCGTACGAGTCGCGGCGCGAACGACGAGGACACGCACCTCACCGCGTGCGTCATACCGCAACAAAGGGCGTGTGAGGTGCTTTATGATGGTGGACAGGCACCGCAGAGTGTAGACTACTAAAAATCTCGCTCAGTCTTTTTGATGTGTCACGAACGTTCGTTGTTCGAACTCGCATGCGGTGGCGAATTGCCTTTCGGGTCGGCGCAGGCGGGCGCCCCCGTGGTCACGATGAGCGACAGCGAGGACAGCTTCGTGACGGATAGCGACTCGGATGGCGATGTGCACGACGTGGGTGTTGTGGAAGGCTTGGGGAACCAAGTCAGCGGTGTCCAGCGGTCCAAGCGTTTGTTGCTCGATCCCGGGACTCATCAGGACACGGCGAGGGACCGGTATTTGGTGATTCAAATGTTAGGTGCTGGGACTACGAGCCACGCGTTTCTGTGCCTAGACGTGGAGCGCAACAACCGCGCCGTCGTCGTGAAGCGCTCGCCCAAAAACAGGTTCAAAGCGTTGAGACGACCGGATGAGAAAGACGGCCCTGCTGCCAAGCTCACATCGTTCGAAATTGAAATGGCCGCATTGCGCATTCTTCAAAACATCTCAGCTACGCACATCAACGTCATCGCGCTGCGAGGGGTGGTGGATGACCCGAAAGCGAGTTACGTGGCGCTGGTGTTGGACTATGCGAACCGGGGGGATTTAAGAGACGCCGTTTTACGCGCTAAAAGAGAGCGGAGTATTAAGATGAAAGGGTGGAGTGAAAGCGATTCAACGAGCGAGCATCCGCATTCGGATTCAAAAGATTCTGATGGTAACAACCACGGCGCGTTTACCCTCGCCCGAACCTGGGACGTCGCCCGCGATTTGCTCAACGGCCTGACGTTCATTCACAGGCACGGCATCGCGCACAGAGATGTGAAGCCCGAGAACGTTTTGCTCACGGACGATGGGGCGGGGGGTGTCGTGGCGAAGCTCGCGGACTTCGGGTGCGCCCGCTGGTTCGACGACAGGCTCGACGAATCCTTCAAAGTAAAAAATGAAAAAAATCAAGAGATGGGGCGACAGAAAAACTTGTGCTATGACCTTCAAGGGAGCCCGAGTTTCATGAGTCCTGAATGCGCCAGTGGTTCACCGCACGACCCGTTCATTTCTGACGTGTGGAGCTTCGCCATGACGCTTTATTTCTGTCTAACTGGACGGTGCGCTATCGAAGCGCCGAATGCAGTAGCTCTTTTGGATAAAGTGAGTCAGACGTCGGAGGTGGATTTGCCGCACGGAGTGTTTGCGCAAGACATGACAGAGTTACACGATGAAGAGTTACACGATCCCTCTATCCACGACACTGCGAAAGACTTAGCTCTACTTCGCCGTTGTCTCCAAAAGTGCTTGACCGGCGATCCACAAACCCGAATCAAAATCCCTGATTTGTTGCAAGACCCGTGGCTCACGAAGAATGAAACGTCGCCGTTAACCGGCTGGAGCGCGTTGCGACGCTTAAAACGCTACCGCCGAAAAAACCCGCACAACTTCCGCGAAGTCGACGTTAACTTTTCAAAAGTGGACCCGTTTAATGTTAATGATAATTCAGGTACGTTGAGTATCGCGTCAGAGGGGTTTGTCACGAACGCGTTGCACACGAGCAAGTCGCGAAGGATCCGGAAATTGGAAGAGGGTGATGTTTTGTTTTCGGTTGGCGAGGAAGCGACTTGCGCGTATTTCATCATTGAAGGCGCGGTGGAAGCGTTTATGAGTCGAGGTGATGACAGGCGGTTGGTACGAGTCGTCGGCCCCGGTGGGTTCATCGGAGAAACCGCGATTGTCCAAACGGAGATGAAGAGCGAGGTTTTCGTGGGGATGCACGGCGCTAAGCTTTTGGACGAAATTAAATCGCACCACGAAATAACCGCGTTTGTGAAGAAAAAAACCGTCGTCGTCTCTGTGGACAAGGGGGATTTTTTGAAGTCTTGGAGAGCCCGCCCCCCCGCGGCGTTGAGGAAAGCAGAGGAAGAGACGAGAAAAAGGCTATCGTTTTTCCGGCAGATATCGGGCAAGCTGAAGAAAGAAGCGGAGAGGGAGATGGAATTGGGCGAGACGATAAAAAGTCTCAACTCAACGCCCTCGCCGTGGCCAAAAAGAAACAACCTGCGGCCGCCCCGAGATGAAACACGGAAGGATGACTCATCGTCGGATGATTTCTCGATGGATACTCAAAACATTTTGGATTTCGCGTTGAGTTCGAACATGAATTCCGTGCGGCGGTTTAAATGTTCCTCAGGCAGTGTCATCGCCGCTAGAGGCGAACCCGCCAACGCGGCGTTTTACCTAATCAAAGGCAGCGTCAAAGAAACCGTGGTGTTTTCGAACCGGAATATTTCGAATGAGGATGGCGACACTCCGATGAAAGGTGTCTCGGAAGATCAGACTGATACTGATACATCTCCATCCACATCGGAAGAGCTAGAGATCGGGTCGTATAAATCCGGTGATTTTTTCGCGTACACCTCGATGTACCTCCAAAAAACCCGAAGGATTACGAGTTTCATCGCGTCGGAAGATTGCGAGATCCGCCGCGTGCCGCGAGATTTATTTCTCGGCTGGCTCGCGAGAGACCTAGGCTTGGAAGAAATCGTCAAGGCTCATGCCAGTGAAGCAGAATCGCAGACTACGAAGCAAGTAGACGAGTTCATCGAGGATTGCGTTTCGGAAAAACGGTGGAAGAAAGCGAGCTTGAAAGTCGGGATTGTCACCACCTTAAGTAGGAAGGGAAAAACGCGCTGAGGTTGGCGGCGGAAGAGGTGTAGGATATATTTTTTGGTGTTGGGGGTCTTGTTGTGTTGGGGTTAGTGTTGTTGTTGGACTTAGTGTTATTGTTAAGCGTCGCGTTGATGTTTTGACCAGTTTTATTTATCACAACGAGTGAAAAATTTGTCTCTATCGTGTCGTCTCTATCATAAGTCACTCTCATCCACTGTATCCTCTCGCCAATCCTCTACTGCAGCTTCATGAGTTCGACCATTAGTTCTGAGAAGTCCACCGACCCCAACCCGGTGAGCGGGTCCCAGCCTTTCCCGGTCCGGAACCCGTGCTTGCAGCACCCGACCATCGCTCCGGTCATCTTCGGGTTCGGACATTTGCTACTTCCTTCTTTAATGTCTCTGAAGACTTTAGGCCCGTCCGTTCGGTGCAACGCGTACAGCGCCGGGTTAACGAACCCCACGGTGGTTTTGTTCGCGTGTAAACGCGCATCGTTGATCAACGAGATCATGCCGGCGAACAAACTGCCGCTGTAGGACGTGCCGCTTGATTCAGTCAAGTAATGCTCCGCGCGTTTCATTAACTCGGTTGGTACGTTTTCAGTCTTGTCCAAGCGAAGACCAGTACTCTTGAGGGTCGTTGTCTCAGTATTTCTCCCGGTTGACTTGCCACGCGACGGTGTAGGGTGCGCGTGGTGTGGTGTTCCGCTCGTACTGGTGGTCTCCTCTGAACCCTCTTCAGCCTGAATATTCGCTGACTCACTAGACTCGCCCACCGACTCACCCCCACCAAACGCGGTGAAAATCAGCGCGACGTCGTCCGCCGCCAGCGCAACGTCGGGGTACCCCCTGTTAGTCTGATTGAAGAACGATTCAGGAGGAAGGTCGTACGCGTACTGCTTCAAGTACCTGCCGACCGCGGCTTTCTGCCACTCAGGTTGAGGGAAGACGTGGCTGAAACCGCCGCCTGTCGTGATTTTTGACCCCAACTCTACGCTAGACGCTCGTTCAGGCTTAAACGCATCCTTACCGCCGGTAGTCCCCCCAACCGCTACTACGTGAGGCATTGACGCCGGGAATGACGGCTGGAACGTACAAGGCGTTTCGGATGAACTCCACGCTTGGTAAGGGTTGGGAATACCAAACGAAAATGGGCCGTTATCCCCCGCCGCGGCGATCACGGTGACGCCCCTTAGGCCTAATTTAGCAAACTCGGTATCGACGCGCGTGAACGTGTCCCAAGAATTTGAAAACTTGACGTACGAGGGGCGGGGTTTCGAGTTGTCTTCGATGCCTCGCGCCACGTCGGACGCACTGCTACTGGACTGACTGCTCACAGGCTGACTGCTAACGTAAACAGGGTCGGATGCAGCAGTAATAGTCGTCGCAGCCGTAGTCGTGACAGCAGTAGTCGTGAGAGTCACGTCAACCGGCACGGTTTCGTTACCTTGAAGTGCGGAGCCCAACGCGGGCGACGAGTCAGAGTCAGGAGTTGGAATGTTCTTCTCATTTACTCCTCCGTTGACTCCCCCTTCACCCGCTTCCTCCTCCAACAGCGCTTCCTGCAGATCCAGGTTCAAATCAGGCTTCTCCATCCCCCCAAATGTCAGGGTCAACACGCTCGGGGGGGACGGGTTCGCGGCAAGGTTCAAAACCACGTCCAGCGCTTCCCACCCGTAGTGCTGCGCGGGCGACGCGAGAAGAACATCAACCTTGGCGCCGCGCGCCATCGAGGTGACCGCTTGCAGATCCAAATTCAACTCCAGCCGCGAACTCGAAACGTCGTGCCACCCAACCTCAGCGGGGGTGGAGGGGGTGTGGGTTTCTTTATCCGACATTTCTGACGCGACGTTTCGTGACTCAGATACCTTTGGATACCCTTCAGTGACTGATTGCCCATAGACCTCGGAATCGAGGTGTTTGCGTTGTTCGCTTTTTTCAGTTTCAGAAACCAACCCCGCGTCGCCCGTAAGCGCGTTGAGTTCGTCCTTTAATTCTTTTTTGTCCGATGCTTTGTCCGACATTGATGACTCACCCTTCTCCACTGCTAACCCCACGCCCTGCGCGAACGCATCCGCAACATCAACCGCGCTTTCCACCGCTTCAGTCACCGCCGTGGCGACCGTGGATTTCACCGCCAGCTCAATCTTTTCGCTTTTTGATGGTTGCTTTGGTTCTGAAGGTAGGTCTTGGTCCCTTTTACTACGTCCGCCGCTGCGTCTGGGAACAGAACCAGGAGAAGCACCTATGCCGCTCACTAATGTGTCGACTTGTCTCGTAACACCCTCTTCCGGTTTCGTAAGCGTAACACCCTGTTGGTCAGTAGACCCTTCAGCAGACGCTACGATCAAATCGTCACCCTCCACTTGATCCACCGATCCGACGCCGTCCACAACTTCCCACGCCGTGACCTCCCCGAGGCTCACGTTGAAGTACTGCGCAAACTTTTGAACCGTGGCCCGTGCTCGTACGGTGCTCCCTGCGAACATCGCAACGCCGATCGAGGCGCCAGGGTGTGTGACCCGAGCGTTTCGGGGGACGTTGTAGTACCCCAACACCTTGTCCGGCGTGACTGATGTTTTCAATCGCTCCTCGGTTTGAGACGCTCGCTTATCCCGAGCCGCGTTGGTCTCACCTGATAACAACCTGCCATCCGATGACGAAGACGATGACGATGACTCATCCATACCCTCCTCGTCAATTCCATTCTTACCTTCCCTGGATTCAAACGGATAAGTCGACTCCCTGTTACTCGTCGCGTCGCTCTCCGTAGGGGTAGTTAGTCTCCACTCCCACTCCGTGTTTTCGGCGTCGTAGTTCAGGGAGTACTCGTAGTACCCGCCGCCGTCACCGGAAGCAGCTGAGGAATCGGTTTCAGATGAATCAACACCTGGGGCGTCTGGGAGCTGATCGTGAGGCGTCCCTCCGTCATCAGCTACCCAGAAATCATCCGGAATAGATACGGAGTCGAGGGAATTGGGTTCCTCGTCGCTCACCGAGTCAACTTCAGAGGATACGGGAGATTCTTTCCGCCTCGCCTCGGCGCTGACCCTCCGCACCGCGTGTTTCGCCGCTTCGGAGCCAGCTTCGACGACGGGAACGGGTACGTCGTCTTCTCCGCCCGCATCGATGTCATCGCTGCTATCGCTGACCCCCGTGTCAACACTCGACTTGTCCTCGCCATCGTCACCGTCTCCCTTTGCCGAGACGTCGACCCCCTTCTTCTCCCCCTTCTCCTCGCCGTCCCCTGAGCGGTCGATCTCCTCGTCGTCCTCGTCCCCTTCTTCCAACCCGGAATCCTCATCCTTGTGCACAACCTCCGCCATGAAGGTTTTCATCTCCCTCATCTCTTCGTCCATCTTCTGAAACATAGCGTTGGCTTTGTCCTCCAGCTCAGCCTTTTTTTGGGACGCGCGTTTCTTTTCAGAATTTTTTATAGAAGCTTCGCGCTTGGCTTTTCGCTCGGCTTTTTCAGTCTGCTCAGCCTTCGTAGGCTGCGCGTGTTGCGCAGCTTTGTCGTTGGACGAGGTCTCAGAGCCCTCCACGGCTTCATGCACAGACGCCGCAGAGGAATCCCTCGCCACAGCCTTGCCTTCCGGGGGAACTTCCACGGACTCGAGCAACGCACGACTGGATCCAGCCTCAGCCTCAGCTTCAGCCTTCTCAGCCTTTTCCGTCTTACTCTTCTGGTACCAAGCGTACTCGGCTTGCGCCATCTTCAACTCCAAGTCCACTGCTTTGTGCGCGGGGGTTTCTTTTAGGTACCGTTCGCCGGTTTCGGCGGTGGTTTCCTCGGCTGTTTCCTCTGGCACGGGGACCACCACGTCGTCGTCGACGTCGCCCGACACTTTTACTTTGAAGACCTTCACCGCTTCGGAGTTCTTGTCTCCTTTTTTGCCGTTCTCACTTCCTTCACCCCCGCCAACCTCCAATGCCAGCGCCTTGGCTTCCCGCAACACCCACTCGTGCTCCGACACTACCTTTCGAGTCGGCGGTTTGCCTATTCTAATAGGATCGCGGTCGGTGTATGACGACAGAGTCAAACCGGCGTCGCCCAGCGCCGGGTCGGAGGGATCCGAGGGATCATTTACTCTGAGACTTGAGTCAACGGAGTCGACGTTAGATGTGCCTGAAGTATCGCCCATCGACTCAGCACCACTGGTGGCTGTATCTTTAGCGTCAGTCGCGGGCATGTCTTTAGCTTCCACAGTAGCAGCAGTAGCAGCAGTGTCACTACTGTCCTCGTCAGCGCCTTCGCTATGCGCGTGCGACAGCTGCCCCGATGGCAGGTGCAGCGCTCCCAATATACCGTCTAAATGATTCTCCAGCTCTTTCGGCACTGCTAACTCCCGTGTCCGAAACGTTTCGTGCACAACTTCGTTCCGTAACCTTCGCTCCCACCGTCGGAACTTCGCGTTGAAGATCTTGTCCAGGTCTTGAACCTGCGCCTCTAGGCGAACGAAATCAAATCCAGGGCTCCACCGCACTTGCACTTCAAGCGCGGATGTTGCCTTCTCGATGAACGCGCGGACGTTGGCGATGGACCGCTTGTTCGTGCTGATTTCGTACACCTCCTGCTGCGTGTAGTGCTTGCCGTAATGAGTACTATCGGGGTCGCTCGTCTGTGCCAGCGCCGCTAAAATTGCGTCTCGATCTTGCTTGACTGCTAAAGTCACCGCGTGCCGTGCGCCCAACGATGGGTCGGAAAAATCCTCGTGCCACCCCGCGAGCTGCCGCGTTCGTACGTCAGCCTCCGGGGCTCGAAACACGGTGATGTTCCCGGGTGATTCGAACGAGGGTAGGAGTACTGCTGCTATTCCGAATAACGATAACACCGCGAGCACGAGGCATCCGGCGTGCGGTTTCTGATGCCAAGGAACTCTTTTCTTGACCAGTGTGGCGTGCGTGCTCGGGATTAAGAGCAAGCGCTCTCTTTCATCGCCGCGGCGGTATGGGTCTCTTCGCGTGGTGGGCGCCATTGACCGCGATGTATACCTATATACCCACTCCGTATCCCTCTCCAACGATTGAACCGCTCCTACACGTCCCTCCGGGCCCGCGCGTCGCCTCAACCAATGGTGCAAAAAACTCAACACCCCGAGTTGTTGTTTGCTCCCGTGCTCCGCAATCACTCGGGTCAAAGCCGCTAATCCGCCCTTTAGGAGTTAAATTTATCGACATTATCTCATATATAATTAAGGATTTTTCTTTTTCTCCCACCCTTTAAAAAAAAAGTCATATAACAACGGAGCCTATTCGCAGTCTGCATAGTACACACATGACGCACATCTAGTCCATGCACGTCTCTGAAGAAAGGGGTTAGCAGTCACGATGTTCCCACACGTCACGCACTCGTTCTGGGTGTCTATAGGGTCTGAATGCTACAACCACACGGGCGGCGTTTTTATACCATAAACCAAAAAAGCCCGTAACCTTAACTAAAAAGTTCCAAAAACAGCGTGTGCCTTTTTTAGATCACGATCACGACCACGACGACCACTTCCACGAGCACCAGGCACGAAATCTGGTGCAACTCGTCATCAGGTACGTGACTATGCAGACTTCCTACAGAACAACCATGACTTAAAGAGCTAGCAAACCCTTACACGTGACCCAAGGTGTCAGTGACGAGACCTGATCGACCTCGATACTTTCGAGGGGAACGAGATGGGGCACACCTGTGAGATCGACGAGTAACTTGTAACTGACCGAAGCTTTACCCCTCACCCCTTTCACAGATAAGACCCTTGATGCCAAACGTGACCTCCTGTATATCACACTCCTTCCACAGAAAAGCTAACACCCAAGGTAAGATATAAGTGCTGCCAATATTCGTTCCCTGGATTTGGATTTTGATTACCTGCGCGTACTGTCCTTAAACTTTAATATCGCAAGCGAGAATAACGACGACAAATAAGATGACTGATAAAGACGAGCATACGTATGAGCACAAAACTG
>MDSY01135646.1_pt1 | contig 14900 bp, 16 predicted proteins | sample 811131 | NCBI WGS metagenome assembly MDSY01 (sample SAMN05326643, study PRJNA326480) | marine metagenome | isolation source: seawater | place: Atlantic Ocean: South West | collected 2010 | reverse complement strand
GGAAGCGCAGTAATGCGTGTAGCTGACCAGTACTAATAGCTCAATTGGCTTGATTTATGCACTGAAAAAAATTTTTATAGTTTTTATGTTATTGATATGTGAAATTTAATTAATTGCTTTTTTTAATTTAATGATAAAACCTGTGAAAAATCCGATTATCAAAGAATTAGTAGATCTAAAACTGATAAATTTAAAGAATTGTTCAGTAATCTCAAAGACCACAAGAGACAAAAAAATCAAAGTTTATCAAGATAAAAAGAGTGGAATTATATTCTTAGAAAAGTTTGTAAGGGATAAAAAATATTATCAATTAGATAGAACAATGTCCCAGAAGGATATTGTCAGATACACGAACTTATTGAAAAATGATGATAAAAGAAGATTTAATCAATTTAAAAATGTCTTAAAAAGTAAGAGAATTTTAGACTTTGGTTGTGAGTTTGGAGGTTTTTTAAAAAATATAACTAATTCAAAAAAATTACATGGACTTGAAATAAACAAGAATTGTATAAAATTCTTAAAAAAAAAAGGGATTAATGTTATCGACAATTTAGAAAATAATAAGCTTAAATTTGACGTAATTACAATGTTTCATGTTTTAGAACACCTACCAAATCAAATTAATATTTTAAAAAAATTAAGACAGAATTTAGATAATAATGGAAAAATTATAATTGAAGTACCTAGTGCAAGTGATTTGCTTATTTCATTTAAAAACCTGAAAAGTTTTAAAAAATTTACTTTTTGGAGCGAACATATTATTTTACACACTAGAGACTCTTTGAAAAAAGTTTTAAAAGCTTCAGGTTTTAAAAATATCAGAGTAATTAATTTTCAAAGATATGATTTAAATAATCATTTGGGGTGGTTTTTAAATAATAGTCCAGGTGGACACTTGATCTTTAAAGATATTTATGACGAAGAACTAAATGCTGCATATTCAGATTTTTTAGTTAGAAAAAATAAAACTGATACTTTGATAGCAATTGCTAATAAGTAAAAAATATTTATATTATGAAGTATCAACACTCAGAAATATAAATGTATAAAATACTAAAAAATATAATTCCAAAACAGTTGATACTTGACACTTGTGAATATATTGAAAGAGCTAGTTTAGAGAATCCAAATATAGAGAGTAGTGATAATTATGGAAAGTATGTTTTTAAAAGATTAAAACATAATCAATTAATGCAGTCTGAAAAAATAAAGAATGTACTGTTTCATGAGCCTCTTATTAAAAAAATTAAAGAAGAGGTTGGAGAATTTTGTTTTATTAATGATGTCAGAGGTCTTTTAAATTCCTATGGATCAAAATTGCACAGAGATGGACAATCATTTGGTTTTAATCCCGATGGAATAAAAAAAAGTTCAAAAGTTATTAAAATTTTAATTTATTTTAACAATAATTCAAAAGATATATATAAAAATAATAGTTTAGATATTAATCTTATTGATCTTAAATTAAAGAATTTTTTTATAAACAAAAAAATTTATATGAAACTAAATTTTTTTTATGAATATTATTTAAGGTCACGAATTATGAAAACTTTGCAATTAGATTTAGGTGATGTAGTATTGATGGACAATAATACTTGGCATAGAGCAACTTTCAATCAATCAAGACCTAAAAATAAAAATAATATTGAAATAAAGAAAATACTTTTAGATTATGAAATTGTAACAGACAAAGAATTTGCCAAAGAATATGGGAAACATGTAAAAAAATTTTTTTATGATTATCAAAATAAAAGTGATGAAAACAATTTAAGGCTATTAGATATTAAATATGTTGATTATTTAAAAAAAAATGGAATTGATGTTATAAATTGTTAATTAAATTTTATGATCACAGAATCTAGACAAATTTTAAAAAAATGTTTTTTATGTAATAAAGATAATTTATTAAATAAATATTTTTATCAAGATCAAAAAATTAATGGTACAATTATAAAATCAGAATACTTTAATACCAAAAACAGTATTTATACTTGTGAAGAATGCAAAATTAGTTTTTGTGATGATGTTTCATCTGATAACTTAGAGAAATTTTATAACACTACCAGTATTATTAAACCTGAAAACTTAATTAATAGGTTTAAAGAATTTAATTCAAGGTTTTTTAGTCAAGTTTTGTATTATATTAATCACTGCTCCTTAAAAGAAAATCTTAAAGTGCTTGAGTTGGGTCCAAATAAACTTGGAATTTTGCCTAGTTTAAAAATTTTTCAGAATAAAATTATCTATTATTATTTTGATCAAATTAAAATAAATCATAAATTTGATAATGTTATTAAATTAGGAGATTTTTGGATTCCTAAAAAAACAAAATTACCAGAAGTTGATTTAATTTGGATGAGTCATTCTTTGGAGCATATACACCCTAATGATTTAAAAGATGTTCTAGAGTCCTTCCACAGCTGTTTGAGTGATGATGGAAAGATTTTCATAGAGATACCATATGATATCAAAAATCAAGATTTTATTGTTCCACATACTCTTTTCTTTGAAATAGAGGGTCTAGTTAACTTATTTAAAAAATTTAAATTTAAAATAATATCAATTAGTGAAATCAATAATTCAAAAAAAAAAAAAGATACAAACCTTAGAAATATAAGTAAAAACAAAAAAAGAAAGTCTATCATTTCACAAATCTATTTAAAAATTCAAAAATTTCTACCAGAAAAAATAGTTAAAAAATATGCATTTAAAAATTTTGTTTTAAATGGCCCTAATACAACTTTACCAATTATAAGAATGATTGTAGAAAAATAATTAAACAATGTTGTTAAATTTGAATATATAAGTTTGCACTTATCTTGTATAAATATAAAATTATTGAAAAAGATTATTATTAATGAATTCTAAAAATAAAAATTTAATAAGTAATAAATTAAAAAAAAAGATTTATTTTATAGCTGAAATTGGTGTAAATCATAATGGTGATATGAGTTTGGCAAAGAAAATGATTTTAGCAGCAAAAAAAAGTGGAGCAGATGCTGTCAAATTTCAAACATTTAAAGCTGAAGATTTAGTTACCCCAAGTACCAAAAAAGTTAAATATCAAATAAATACAACCTCACCAAAAGAGAGTCATTATGACATGATTAAGTCTTTAGAACTTTCTGATAAGAATCATATTATTCTTAAAAGTTTTTGTAAAAAAGTTGATATTGATTTTATATCTACACCTTATGGAATTAAATCTGTGAAATTTCTAGATAAACTAAATTGTAAAATTTTTAAAACAGCTTCAGCAGATATAGTTGATTTAGAGATGCACAAATATTTAGCAAAAAATAATAAATTTGTTCTAATTTCAACAGGTATGGCAAATATGAGTGAAATTAAAGAATGTGTAGACATATACAAAAAGTATAAAAATAAAAAATTTATACTTTTGCACTGCGTATCAAACTATCCTTGTTTACTAGAATCTTTAAATTTAAATATACTTACTAAACTTAAAAATACTTTCAAATGTGATGTGGGTTATTCAGATCATAGTATTGGTAGCGATGCTGCGGCTATAAGTGTTGCACTTGGTGCTAAGGTCATTGAGAAACATTTTACAATTAATAAAAGATTAAAAGGTCCAGATCAACTTGCCTCGATTTTACCAAAAGAATTTAGTGATATGGTTAAAAAAACTAATCAATCAATTTTAATTTTAGGAAACTATGAAAAAAAATGTCAGCCCGAAGAGCTACAAATGGCGAGAGTTTCAAGAAAAAGCATTACTTTTAATCAGCATATCGAAAAAAATATGATTATAAAAAAAGCACATTTGACATTAAAAAGACCAGGCACAGGCTTATTTTATAAAGAAACAGAAAAAATAATAGGAAAAAAAGCTAGTAAAAGTTTTAAAAAAAACTATCAACCAAATCTTAAGGATTTTAATTAAACTTAAAATAACTATATAAATTAATGAAAGTATTTATTTCTACAGGTGGATTTTCTAAATTAACAGGATTACAAGCGTCAAACAAACTATTAAAAAATAAATTGAAAGATGTAGAGCTATCGGGAGGTTTATTTGAAAATAATAGTATCAATAAAATTGCCAAACTTAAAAAAAAATTAAATTTTCGTATACATAATTATTTTCCACCTCCCCAAGAGCCATTTGTACTAAATGTTGCGTCACTCGATAGAGATGTTGCAAAAAAAAGTATGGACCATGTTTACTCTTCTATAAAATATTGTAAAAAATTAAATTCTGATTTTTATAGCTTTCATGCAGGCTTTTTATGTGACCCAAAAATTAATGCTTTAGGAAAAAAATTTTTTACAAAAAAACTTTTTAATCGAAATAAGTGTATTAAACTATTTTTAAAAAGAATTAACAAAATCTCAAAATTTGCGACAAAACTAAATATCAAAATCTTGATTGAAAATAACGTCTTAAACTCTAAATATAGACCTAATGAAAATCCTTTTTTAATGGCAGATGAAAAAGAAATACTTAAAATTTTAAAAAAGTTTCCTAAAAATGTTAAACTTCTAATGGATGTGGCTCATTTAAAAGTTTCGTCTCAAACTTTAAAGTTTAACGCCTTAAAAGCATTGAAAAGACTTAACCCTTATATTGGCGGGTATCACTTAAGTGATAATGATGGAAAAACTGACAGTAATGATTTTTTCAGTGAAAAGTCTTGGTTTTGGGAAGACCTTAGAAAAGATTTAGATTATTATTCGATAGAAGTTTATAGCGGAAATGTAAAAAAAATTTACAAACTACACAACAGATTAATTAAATTTTTAAATATAAAATAACGTGAAAAAAATATTAGAGGACATAACAATATCTTTACCAATTAAATTAAAAGATATTTTACAAAAAATAGATATTAATGAACAGGGAATAATATTTATTGTTGATGACAAGTTAAAACTTATTGGTTCAATTACAGATGGAGATATAAGAAGATCAATTTTAAAAGGAAAAAAAATTTCTGAAAAAATCAATTTAGATTCTGATCTTATAAATAAAAATGTTGTATCTGAAAAATATAATTCTTCACTGACAGTAATTACAACTAAGTTAGATGAAGAAATCAATGTAAACAAAAAGATTAAATGTCTCCCACTTGTTGATGACGATGGAAAAATTTTAGATATTGCCACTAAAGAAAAAATAAAATCATTCCCATTATCAAATTTAAAAGTAAATCAAGAGGCTATCAATAATGTTCTAGAAGCTCTTACATCTGGATGGCTTTCTTCAAAAGGTGTTTATATCTCAAAATTTGAAGAATTATTTTCAAAGTATTTGGGAGGGGGTAATGCAGTCGCAGTTTCAAGTGGAACATCAGCTATTGAATTAGGTCTAAAATCTCTTGGAATTGGGCATGATGATGAAGTTATTGTTCCTGATTTTACATTTGCAGCATCAATTAATGCTATAATCAATGTTGGTGCTAGGCCAGTAATAGTGGATGTTGAAAAAGAAACATGGACAATAGATATTAATAAAATCAATGAAAAAATAAGCAATAAAACTAAAGCTATACTTCCAGTTCACATATATGGGCAACCATGCAGAATTGATGAAATTTTATCAATAGCAAAAAAAAGGAATTTATTTGTAATTGAAGATTGTGCAGAGTCCTTAGGAGCAATATACAAAAATAGACTGGTTGGTCTAGATTTTGATTGTTCTTGTCATAGTTTCTTTGCAAATAAAACAATAACAACTGGAGAAGGAGGAATGGTTGTTTTTAAAGATTATAATATATCTACAAAAGCCAGAAAAATAATGAACCACGGAATGTCAGAAACACAAAAATATCAACATGATATAGTTGGTTCAAATTATAGGATGACAAATTTACAAGCAGCTGTAGGTGTTGCTGAAATTAAAAAAGTAGAAAAATATTTAGAGGAAAGAAAAAGTATATTTGAATATTACGACAATGAATTGAAGAATTTTTCAAATATTATTTTATTACCAGATAATAATTGGTCAAAAAATTCCTATTGGCTTTATACAATTTTACTTAAAAATTTTACAGCTGTCGAAAGAAATAATTTGATTAATAGATTAAGTAAACGAGGTATTGAGTGTAGACCCGGATTTATGTCATTAAGTAAAATGAAACCATATGAAAAATATGCAGACGGAAATTTTGAGATATCAAATTATCTTTCTGAAAAATCAATTAGCCTTCCATCATCTAAACTTTCTAAAAGAGATCAGGAATATATTTTGAATATATTAATAAACGAAAAAAAATAAATGATTGCTCTAATTCCTGCTAGAAGTGGCTCTTTAAGATTGAAAAACAAAAATATTAAGATAATAAATGGTAGACCGTTAATAGCTCACACGATAGAACAAGCAAAAAAAGTAAAAAAAATTACCAGAATTATTGTATCGACTGACTCTAAAAAAATAGCAAGTATTGCAACAAGGTTTGGAGCAGAGGTTCCGTTCTTAAGACCAGCAAAACTTGCGGGTAAAAAAGCATCTTTACTAGATGTTTGTAAGCACACTATCAAAAAGCTTGAGGTGATACATGATGAATTAATTAATTCATTTGTAGTTCTTCAACCTACCTCACCTATGAGAAATTCTAAAGATATAGAAAAGTCTATTGATTTCTTTAATAAAAAAAGAAAAGCAGTATTCTTAGCATCTGTAGTTAAATCAAAGCCAGTGGAATGGTATATAAGTTTAAAAAAAAATAAAAGATTCACGAATAAAATGATATTCAAAAAATTTAAAAATACAAAATATTCAAATGAGTTTGTATTAAATGGAGCGATTTTTATTTATAGTAAAAAATATTTAATAGATGAGGCATCATCAACAAAAAATTTTTATTATTATATAATGCCTCAAGAGAGATCTATAGATATTGATACAGAGCATGATTTTTTAGTTGCAAAAAAATTAATGGAAATAAAAGATGTTTAAAAATATACTATTAATGCTAGGTCATAAGGATATTCTATCCAACAAGCTTATTAGTCATTTAAAAAGTAGAACTAAAAAATTGATTATTTCCTACCCAAACTCAAATAAAAAAGAAAATTTTTTTAATGTAAAAGATGATTATTATGATTTTATTTTATGCTTTAGAAGCAAATATATTTTGAGAAATAAAAATTTAAAAAAAGCTCACTATGCAGCAATTAATTTTCATCCAGGTCCACCTGAATACAAGGGGATTGGATGTGCAAATTATGCATTAAATGATGAGGTAAAAGAGTATGGAGTAACATCACACTTAATTATGAATAACAAAATCGATGAAGGTAAAATTATTGATGTAGTAAAATTTAAAATTAAAAAAAAAGAAAATATTGTTAGTTTACTCGAAAAAACAAACAAACATTTACTAAGGCAAGTCATCAGAATTACAAATCAATTATTAAAAAATCCACTATTGATAAAAAAACTAACAAAAAAATTTGTTAATATAAAATGGACAAATAAAATTAAGAAAAAAAGTTATCTAGATAAGTTTTATAAAATTAATACTAATATTAGTAAAAAAAGTTTTGAAAAAAAAATTAGATGCACCAATACAGAAAAATTCAAACCATATATAATTTTACACAAAAAAACTTTCTTATTAAAATAGTATTAATTAAATGAACAAAATAAAAGATGTTAATATAGATTATAATTTTTTAGAAAAAAAATATTTTAAAAAAAAAAAATGTAAAAAAAATTAATTCAGAATTACAATTTCATAAAAAAAAATATAAATTTTATATCAAAGAATTATCATCACAATTTAATTACTTATTAGGAAAAGACTATTCTCATAACTTTTGGAATGTAACAATTGGGACTTTTATTTTTTATCATTTGCATCAATGCCAGGAAGTATACAATACATTTGATACTATAAAAGAACTGGATAGAAAAAAATCTTTAAAAATCTTAAATCCATATTTTTTCAATACTCCGTCCAATCTTTATAATTATCAGAAATTCATTCAATCAGGCGATATAGGTCGATTGCAAATTTTTTCTATTTTAATTAAAAAAAAATTTCCAAAATTAAAAATCATATATGATAAAAAAAAATATTCGCACTATAACAAAAAAAAGAATGATACCAAAAAAACCAAAGGTATAGATTTAAATTTTTTATTTCAAAGAGTAATTAATTTTTTTTATAGAAAAATTAAAAACCCTTCTTTATTAATTACTGGCTGTTATTGGAATATTAAAGATAACATTGATATTCAATATAAATCTAATGGTAAAATTAGAGTAGAGAATTTTTATATAAATAATGAAGATAATATTAATTTAGATAAAAAATTGAGAAATGAAATATTTTCTTCAAAAAAATACACAGATAGTTTTGATCAATTCTTTTTTGAGACACTTAAATATTGTTGTCCAAAATCATTATTTGAAAACCTAGATTTTCGTATAAACAGAACAGAGGATTATCTTAATAAATTTAAAAACATAAAATATATAATAAACGAAAATCTTAGTGAAGATAATTTAATTTTATTGGCAATTTCTAGGAATAAAAATATTAAAACAATCTATTGTGAGCACAATACATTGAGACATCCCTATTTAGGTGATTGGACTTTATTTATTAAAAGTTTATTTGATTTTTATATAACATTGGGTTGGAAAAATGCGAATAAGAGTTTTTTTGCAGGTGGCTCATTATTTCCAGCTTTTAGACCTCTTAAAAATTACAGCGAATCCATCAATAAAAAAATTTTGTTTGTTTCCTCACTTCCAATCAAAAGAACTCTATTTCACTCATCAATTTATGGAGAAGATTCTTTTAATAATAATTCATATTATAAGATTAATAAATTATTTTTTAACAATATTAATCAAAATGTGGCTAGAAAAATAATATATAAAAAATATCCTAATACATCTAATTTTGATTTAAGTTGTGTAGAAAATAAAATTGATAAATTAGTTAAAATTCGCACAGCTAAAGTTATAGTAAACAAAAATAGAATTACCACTGAAGACTTAAAAAATTCAAAATTAATTATTACAAACTATATAAAAACATTTTATTTACAGACTTTAATTTCCAATATTCCGACTGTAATTTTTTATAATAATGAATCCTATTCTTTAAAGAGTAGACATAAAAATTTTTTTAAAGAATTAACTGATGCATCTATTATGCATAAAAATCCACAATCTGCAGCAAAGTTTGTTAATGTAATTTATAATGACCCATATAAATGGTGGAATTCCAAAAAGACTCAAGAAGCAAGAAAGAAATTTCTGTTATCAAATATAAAATCTGGGGATGAATTAAAAAAATTAGTCCTTAAATTTGCAAATAAGAAATGACAAAATATAAAGCTTGAGCAGAATAAACTTTACTTAACTTGCTTACTCAAAAATTAAAGTGTAATAGTTTAAATAATGATGAATAAATTTGTTGAAAATTTTTATAATTTACCCATCCAAGTAAAATTTTGTAAAATATGTACTGTTTCTAATCAGAGGCCCAGAATTATATTTGATAAGAATGGTATTTGTTCTGCTTGCAACTTTGCAAAACAAAAGAAAAAATTTGATTGGAAGAAAAGAGCTGACGAGTTAATGAAAATTTGTGATAAACATAGAAAATTAAATGGTGATTATGATATTATTATTCCTTGCAGTGGTGGTAAAGATGGAAGCTGGGTTGCCCATCAATTAAAAGAAGAATATGGTATGCATCCTTTATGTGTAACATGGTCACCTTTAAAATATACTAAAATTGGCAGAACAAACTTAGATAATTTTATTCAATCTGGTTTTAGCCATATATTAGGCACACCAAACCCAATTATAACAAAAAAACTTACTGAACTTTCAACGCAAACCATTGGTGACCCCTTTCAACCCTTTATATATGGTCAGTATAATTTTCCTTTAACAGTAGCTTTAAATTTTGGTGTAAGCCTTATTATGTATGGTGAAAATGGAGAAGTTGAATATGGTGGTGATATGAAAAATGCTTATAAACCTGACAGAAGTGTAGAAGATCAATTAAGACATTATTTTTCTGGAACTTTGCCAGAAAAATTTTCTGAATTTGGTATCAATAAAAATGATTTAAAAGCTTTTTCTGCTCCAGACATAAGTAAGCTTAAAAAAAATAAAACGGAAATTCATTTTTTTAGTTATTATAAATATTGGGATCCACAAGAAAACTTTTATTATGCCCAAGAACATTGTGGTTTTGAGCCAAATCCCGAGAGAAATGAGGGTACATTTTCTAAATATGCTAGTTTAGATGATGAATTTGATGGCTTTCATTTCTATTTACAGTTTATTAAATTTGGATTTGGTAGGGCAACTTCTGATACTGCACATGAAATTAGAGATGGTAAAATTACCAGAGAGGAGGGTATAGCCTTAGTTAAAAAGTATGATGGTGAGTTCCCGAAAAAGTATTATAAAAATTTTTTAGAATACTGTTCAATAACTGAGCAAGAATTTGAAAATATTGTTGATAGCTGGAGATCAGATCATATTTGGAGTAAAGATACATCTGGCAAATGGATATTAAAAGAACCAATCTGGAAATAATTATTTTTAAGGATGAGGAAATTAAGATTAATTCCAAGACTAGATATAAAAGGGCCCAATCTAATCAAAGGAATACAACTTGAAGGTTTAAGAGTTATTGGGGACCCTAACTTATTTGCTCTAAAATATTATGAAAATGGTGCAGACGAGCTTTTATATATGGACAGTGTAGCAAGTTTGTATGGAAGGAACAATTTACAGGATTTAATTACCAAGGCTGTTAAAAATGTGTTTATTCCAATTACTGTTGGTGGTGGAATTAGGTCAGTAAAAAATGCGTATGAAATGTTCCGATGTGGAGCAGATAAAATTGCAATCAACACCGCGGCAGTTAAAAATCCATTATTTTTAAAGGAATTGGTAAAAGAATTTGGGTCACAAAGTATTGTAATTTCAATTGAAGCAAAAAAAAATTTAGAAAACAAATGGGAGGTCTATACCGAATGTGGAAGAGAAAGAACAGGTTTAGATGTGATAGAGTGGGCAAACAAATGTGTGAATTCAGGCGTGGGAGAAATTTTAATAACCTCTGTAGATAAAGAGGGAACTTGTAAGGGATTTGACATAGAGCTTACAAAAGAACTGACTAATAAATTTAATGTACCTATCATTGCATGTGGTGGAATGGGAAGTAAAGAACATTTATTTGATTTAATAGAGAATACAAATGTTGATGCTGTATGTATGGCAAATATTTTGCACTATAAAAAATTTACTATTAAAGAAATACGTGAGTCATGTTTAAACAAAAATTTTAATTTGAGAATTTTTAATGAATAGAAATATTGCAGTTTGTATTCCATTAAATAAAAGTTTTTTAAAAGAAACAGAAAAACTTTATAGTCAATTAGAAAAAAAATTTAACCTGTCATTTATGAAAAATAAATTATGTAGACCACATATAAACTTATGTGCAGGGCATACAAATAATTTATTAGAATTACAAAAAAAAATATCAAAAATTAAAATTCCAAAAAAAAATAGAAAAATTATTTATTTAGGATTGGGGATGTTTATTCAGAAAAAACCAACATTTTATTTGAGATTTAGTTCAGAAGATATTTTTTTAAAGTTAAGAAAAAAACTTTTAAAGTATTCAGATATATGGTTAAAAATAGAAGATACTGTTAACGACAATATATGGATACCCAAAAGCTCAATAATACATGATGAAATATCAATTAAAGATAAAAATTTTATAAATATAATAAAATATTTAGATACATGGAACTTTAGTCAAAAAAGTTTACTTGTAAACCAAATTTCAATTATAGATTATACAGATATCGAGCAAGAAATTATTAGTTACAAAATTTAAAATGAAAAAAAAAGTTATTATAATTGATTATGGAGTTGGAAATATACAGAGCTTAAAAATGATTTTTGAAAAATTGAACATAGATGCAATATTAACAAAAGATGAACAGGAAATCTCAAAAGCAAAATATATAATTTTACCCGGAGTAGGAGCTTTTGGAGGGGCAATGAAAAAAATTAAAGAATTTAAGTTAGATAAATACTTAAGAAATGCAGCAGATAATAAAGCTAATATTTTAGGTATATGCCTTGGTGCTCAGTTGCTAATGACCAAAAGTGAAGAGTTTGGTAATAATGATGGTCTAAATTTAATACCTGGCGAAGTAAAAAAAATTTTAAATAAAAATAATGCTAAAAAAAATAATATAAAATTACCGCATATTGGATGGTCTGAAATTTACAAATCTAATAACCTTGAAAATAATCAAGAAAAATTACTAAAAGAAATTGATACAAAGGATTATTTTTATTTTATACATTCTTATATTTGCTTGACTAAAAATAATTTTCATCAACTTTATTATACAAAGTATTCAAATTTAGAAATTCCTGCAATAATTGGTTATAATAATGTGTTTGGGTGTCAATTTCATCCAGAAAAAAGTGGTAAAAGTGGGATTAAACTTATGAAAAATTTTATTAATCTATAATAAGATAGTTTAAAATATTATAAATTAATTAAAAATATATTTACTTTTAATTAATTTTGATACATCTAAAATCCCAATCATTTACAAACGATCCACGAGATAGTCGAGCTTGAATAAAATTAATATAATCGAATCTTAGTTTAGTAATTGGATCCACTGCATTAACAAAATAAACATAATTATCATCAATAGATGATACGATGTTTTCAAAAATTTTTGGCTCTTTATCAGATCTTTTTTCTGAATAATCGATTGTATTAAGCTTAGTGTTAATTTCAACCTTAAAAAATACCCACCCTATCTCTTCATTAGACCCAAATATTTTAGGATTACAATCGAGCTTGATAACTTCCCCATAAAGTTGGGTCGATTTAAATAAAAGTAAAAAAGATATTAAATAATATTTCATTTATAATTATCTCCATTAATTATATTTATAAAATAATTTAAATTTTTAAAATTAGCATCAAGATTAAATATTCTTTTAAAAAAATCATTCCTCGAGTTGTTTTTTTTAATATTTTCTAATAATTTAAGGTATTTATTAATAACTTCTTTTTTTCCAAAGATTATCTCAAAGTAAATATGATCTTTTTCCTTTTTAATATTTTTAAAAAAAATATTAAAATTTTTCTTTGGTATTATATTTATGAATTGTTTTATAGAGGGATAATGCAGCTTATAACCAGTGCTTAATTGTTTTATTTTTTTATTTTTACAAATAGAAAAATCGAACGATCCACACTCGGCATTATTAAAAACATACTTTAATAAGCTTATATTTTTTTTTTCATAAAGTAATGTAACACCTTTGGAAAAAAAGGTAGATTTGTTAATTGATTTATAGTTGGGCGTGCTAAACACCTTTAATTTATAGCCTTTATAAAAGTTACTACAAAAGAAATTAAACATCTTAGAGATATCATTTCCAACCCAACTTATTTTTTTTAAATTTATTTTTTTGTCAAATATCCTAGAAAAAACTTTCATGAAATATATCTTTTCAAATAAAGTTTGACCAAACTCATAAAATCTTCTTTTATTTGAAGAACAAATTAATAAAAAGTTTACAAAATTAATTTTTAAATCTTTTACATGATGAATATTTTTATGTAAAATTTTTAAGCTTTGTTTATTCTTAAATAAGTTTAATATATAAAGATCTTTAAAGTATCTTGACATCATATAAGTATCATACATATCCCCAGTTTTTTTTTGATATATAACTTTTTTACTTCGTATTATTGAACCGAATTCTATATACGTTTTTAAAGACATAATTTACTTTCAAAATTTTAATTACTTTTTATTTAAAACTATAGACCTTAGAACCGGATGTATAACATGATAAGCAGTCGTGTAGATATTTTTTTTGACATTAGTTTTTTTAAATTTTTTGATAAAAAGAACTATGTTATTTGCTCTTATTTCATTATCATATTCTTTATCAATTAATTTTATATTTTTTGGCACCACATATTTCTTTATCATTACAATTTTACCAGAATCTATTTTTTCATTTAGAAAAATCGTTGAACAATAAATTTTTTTTTCTTTTAACAAAGAATAGTAAATAGTAGTACTTCCCTTGTATTCTGGAAGTTTACCAGGATGAGCATGGACTATATTTTTGGCTTTTAATAATTTTTTTTTTTTAATTATTATACCTGGATATCCAGAATATATTATGATTTTAGAGGCTATTTTTAATAAATATGATGAGACTTCTTTATTTATAGTTTTGGTATTAAATTTTTTAATATGAATGGACTTAAAGTAAAAAATTTTTTTTTTTAAAAATTTAGCAAAATAATTATTTGATAAATCGTCAAGATAAATAATATTTTCAGGTTTCAGATTATTTTTTTTTAGATATTTAAGATAACAAATAGATCTTGCAGAATTACTAACTAAAATTGAAAATTTAGTTTGCATACATTATCTTTTTAATTATTAATTTTTCTAATAATATTAGCTTTGATAAAAGTAAATAATTACATTTGTGTATATCTTTTTCATTTAGAGTAACTTTATCTATGATCTTTAGTATACAATTTATTTTTTGAAATTTATTAAGAATTCTACTTTGATAAATCAATAATCCCAAATAACAGTATGTTGAAGTACTTGTTTCTTTTTCAGATAATTTTTTAAAACTTGTATTATATTTTTTTTTAAGTTTTAAATTGACTTCAAATTTTTTATGGAATAACAAAATTTTTCTTTCTTTATTTTTATTATATTTGTTTTCATACAAATCTTTTATTTGGTTAAATGTTAAGTCATTTTTTTTGATTTTATTATTGACCGTCTGTTTTATAATAATTTTTTTTGATAAATTATTTCTATGACTTTTATATAAAATAATAAAATTTTTTTTAAAATTAGTAGAATTT
>MDSY01114527.1_pt1 | contig 14906 bp, 10 predicted proteins | sample 811131 | NCBI WGS metagenome assembly MDSY01 (sample SAMN05326643, study PRJNA326480) | marine metagenome | isolation source: seawater | place: Atlantic Ocean: South West | collected 2010 | reverse complement strand
GCGACTGTCCAAAATTACATTCATTTTCTCTCACTGTCGAGACTTTCCTTTCGTGAATCGATCCGGATTTCACAAGTCAGCACGGATTTCTCTGCAGGCTTCGCGGCCCGACGTCCGAGTCATCCAACCGCGGAAATCGCAGATAAGACGTTTTTTGGAGACTAAATGCCCACTGAAAAGCGACCAAAAACAGGTTTTTGATCCTGTGTCACATCCATCTTCGTCCTACCTGGCAATCACTGATCCCGATAGCGACGCCCTTACCGCCCGGCAGAACTACCCGCGTACCTACGCAGTTAATTCACAACCACACGACAATCATGTCCGCTGTTACCATGAGCACCATCGCCGTGCCCGTCAAGGTACGTACCTTGGGTTCGATCGCGTGCGAAGCGATCGCGCGGCGGTGTAGACCGCGGCATCGAAAGCTATATACTCGGGATGGAGTACGATGCAGTCCCCGGGGGCGTCCCCGGGGACGCGCCGAGGCCTTCGATGCGACCATCCCCTAACGTCCCCGCGATCGCCTAACCCTCCGTCTGACTGTGTTCTTCCTATCTGTCCATTTTATTCCCTAACAGGCTGGCGCCGTCGGCCGCGTCGCGCGCCACCAGCTCGGCTCCACCCCCGCCTCGCTCGGCAAGGGCAATGGCATGAAGGTCCAGATGTCCCGCTGGAAGGGTATGGACGAGGACATCTCCGATGACCAGCAGGACATCGCGCGCGGCAAGGGTATGGTCGACTCCAAGTTCCAAGGAGGCTTCGGCCTCGGCGGCACCCAGGTACGTTCACATTTCCAGTTATCAAAGACAGAACCCGACACGGGTGCTCGCGACATTTCACCATCGCCGTGAAGTCGCGACACTCTCGCGACTTACCATCTCCGGAAAGTTCCGGAGAGTCACCAAAGCGATCGGTGCACGGCGCAAGGTTTGTGTTGTTTCTCGTAAGCACACGCGGGTGACTACGTTGACACGTGATGTGCATCCACGTGATCACCCAATCAATCACACGCTGACCTCCCCCCCTTTCGGAATTCTGCCGAATCCACTTGTCCTCCCACCCTCCACGAAATAAAATCCAGAATGCCATCATGCAGGGTTCAGACTACGTCAGCGACGGGTTCAAGGACCTTTCGCACATGAAGGATGCGGATGAATTTTACATCTCCGAGGCGTTCATGGACAAGATGACTGTTCACGTCGCCAAGAACTTCATGGACCTCCCCCGGATCAAGGTCCCGCTGATTCTCGGCGTGTGGGGTGGCAAGGGCCAGGGTAAGACTTTCCAAACCACTCTGGTGTGCGCGCGTCTCGGCGTGCAGCCCATCATCATGTCCGCGGGTGAGCTCGAATCCGGCAACGCCGGTGAACCCGCCAAGCTCATCCGCCAGCGCTACAGAGAGGCCTCCGACATCGTCAAGAAGGGCAAGATGTCCACGCTGTTCATCAACGATCTCGACGCAGGTGCGGGCCGCATGGGCGGCGCTACGCAATACACCGTCAACAACCAGATGGTCAACGCAACGCTGATGAACCTCGCGGACAACCCCACGAACGTGCAGCTTCCCGGTCAGTACCAAGTCGAGGAGATCCCCCGCGTACCTGTTATCGCCACTGGAAACGATTTCTCAACCCTGTACGCCCCCCTCATTCGCGATGGGCGCATGGAGAAGTTCTACTGGTCCCCCACGTTTGAAGACCGCGTCGGCGTGGCGTGCGGCATCTTCAAGGCCGACGGCGTCAACGCCGGCGACGTTGAGGTGCTCGTTCGCACCTTCGAGGGGCAGTCCATCGATTTCTTCGGTGCCCTGCGCGCCAGAGTGTACGACGACAAGGTCCGCGCGTGGATCAAGGAAGTCGGCATCGACGCCATGGGCTCGTACCTCATCAACCCCTCCAAGGACAAAGGCACCGTGCAGTTCGAACCCCCCCGCATGTCCCTGGATATCCTCCTCCAGTACGGCAAGATGTTGGAGCAGGAGCAGGAGAACGTCAAGCGCGTGCAGCTCGCGGATGCGTACCTCGACGGTGCCGTGCTGGCGGGTTCCTCAGGGTCCTCCAACACCCCCCAGTCCTCGCTTCTCGGATAAACAACGTGTCAAGTTGGAGAGTAAAGAGTTGGCGCTTGGCGGTGTAAGAGAGTGGAAAGGCAAGTATTTCCTGCATTCATTGATTGTGATATACGAAAAACAAATCGTATTAGTACTACCATGCTTGACAAACTATGACCTAACAGTCTCCTCGACTGTCTTAATTATCCCTATTTCTTTTCCACTCGCGGCGTTCGCGCGCGCCGAGCCAAACACAGTAAGGTACGCAGGCCACCGTGCTCACTAAACAAACGACGTTAACGTTCGTCAATGCGTCGTCCCCACCTAACGCGGCTTGGTACGCGGGGTACTGTAACATGGATAACACGGCTGAGGTTAACATCCCAACCCCAACCAACGACCCGTAGTGCACATACCCGAATCGCCGTCCGATGTTCGCGAAGAACGTAGCAAACAGCATCATGCGCCCGACTGAGTAACACGCCATGCCGAAATACTGGGCGGATAAATCGTCAACAAACAACAACGCAAATCCAATCGCCGATAGTATCGAAGCCATTCCTTGCGCAAACCCTACGCCCATGGTGTCCGCGCACAGCCCCGCTAAAGGTGCTAGGGGCGCGGAAAATCCATAAATCAACCCAAAAGCGGTGGAATACGAACCGTCAGTGTCGCCCATTCTTTCCAACTGATAGCCTATACTTAGCACGTAGTACTGACTGGGCGTGACCATCACCGAGAACCAAAAAATGAGCGCGAGAAACTCGTCGCACGTGAACAGCTGTTTCCGCGACTTGCCGAAATGCACCGCGGGTGAAGTGTGTGTTTTGGAGGGTACGGTAGGTACCGGTACCGAATCAGTTTCTTTCGCTTCTTCCGGTGCTTTAGTCTTTGAATCGTCCGACACGTCCACCTCATCAATAGTCAAAGAGTTGTCAACGTCCTTCTCATTGCCTTTCGTTTCACTGGACACGTCTACAATCGCGAACGACACCCCTTTGGGCAGCAATTTCAATGAGAACATGAACAGCACTGCAACGAACAGTGCGTGTCCCAAGTACGCCCCGAACCGTTCCGCCCCCGATTTAGCAACCAACGAGCACGTCAGAAACACCAACCCGCTCAACTGAAAAGCGCCTGATAACGTCGCCATCGCCGTCGACGTGGCTTCCGGGAACAAACCCGCGACGGGCTGCACGCACAGCTGTGCACCGCTTCCCATGCCAAGAAACAGCATGCCAAAACATATCCCAGCCAGGTTGTTGGATTCTGAGCAAGCGATCAACAGGCTTCCGATTGCGACCAGGAATAAACACATGCATACCGTGACGCGGGTGCCGTATTTATCCCGGGCTATACCGACCAGAAACCTTCCACCCTGCACCGACCACGCGCCGCACGTGAACACCGCGCCCAACTCGTTCTCACTCAAGCCACCCTCAACCAGAAGGTCCCTTCGGAGTGCAGGCCAGCCGTAGACTGTAAGGTGGGGGGAAGGGACGGGAGGTCAGCGTGTGTGAGGTGATGAGTTGTCGGCGGGATAACGAACTCTTAACGCAACTCACTGAAAAGTGACCGCCGATGGGTCCGAGGTTGTGGGAGTCGATATGAGAGGACTTACCGACACCAGACACGGACGAGGTCACGACGAACGCCAGGGCGTATAAGATCCAGCGGCGGTCCATGTCGTGTGTCGACCCGTCCGCTTCCTCCTCACGCGCGCGCGGGTTTGATGAAGACGTCTCGCCATTTCCCAACGTGATGAATAATAATAGCGTGCCACGTGTCATTCATCGCCACTTCACGGTGCACGATGGCCACACACTCTGCGGTGTGCGCCACCGCGCCTTTCCGCGGTCGCTTCTTGAAACACAATGGCGTCGCTCGACGCACCGCCGTCGTGGTCACAGCGGTGAGTGACACGCAGTCACCGCCCCATGGTGCCACACTGTTCGGTATAGCATCATCGGTTATTCTCCTCACCCATTCATCACCTTCACACGCGGAGACGCTCAAGACCATGACCGTAGGCGCGGGCAACGCCGCTTTCCTTGAGAAGGAGTTCGTGGATCTGAAGTACGCTGGGGTGAAAACCGTGGTTCCAGGAACCGCCACAGTACCCGGCTTATCCGAACCAGTAGAGTGCGTCCAAGTTTCGTACGATGCCGATAAAATCCAACACGAATCTCTCATGCGCACGTACTGGCAACACGCCAACCCCGTGAACCCAAACGGGAGCTTCACCGAGAAAGGCGACCGATTCAAAGGCGTGGTGTGGGTTGGAGATGGTGTTGAAAGGAAGGAGGTCGAGACGAACGCTGAGCGACTAATCTCCAGTGGCATCTTCGGGCGCGATAAAACAGGCGCGGGATTACAATTCACAAATCTAAAAATCCTCGACGCGCCGGCGAAAGAATTTACTCCATTTCCAGATGACATGCGACTTCAACTCACTGCCAACCCAAAAGCCTTCGAAAAGCTCTCAAAACCGCGTCAAGTCTACTTCAAAGACATGTGGGGGTTCGTGCAGTTCTGCGCGGAGAAGGTTTGCGGGTACGTGCGGTTCGCGCCGCGCTGTCAAGGGGAGTGCTTGGCAGTTTTTCCGCAATACACTGCGAGAAACGCGGGCGTGCCTGAATTGGACGGCAACGTTAAGATCACGGGGAGGTCGTAGCGGGTGTTTGAGTGAGGTGTATTGATAGTATTATTGAAAGGCGTTACAAAAGCTGTTATGACTTAAAAAGTCATTATACTCATACAGCATTAACTCTCTCATCGTTTATTCCTCCACTGATCTCTGCTTGAGCGTGATTTTGTCGCCCAGCGAAAGCGCGATCCCTTGCGTCTTTGACCTGATCCGAATGTACCCCCCCAGCTTCCCGTCAGACGGCTGCTTCTCTACGGAAACGTTGACCAAAGCGTCCTCGCCGAACACGGACTTGGCGTACAGGTTCGCAGCGAGGTAGGAGCACTCACCGTCTAAGGCGGATTGCGACGTCAAGCATCGCATGTTCGTGCTCTTCACGACGTGATTTAAAAATTGTCGCACATCCGTGATTTGCGTGTTCACGGCAACCTTATTTTCCCACTCAAACTCCGCCCACATGGCTCGGAACTGCGTGTCGTGGCACGTCGCGGGGGCGATGTAGTCCATGATGTCGATGTGGATGTCGTTTAAAACGACGACGTTCCTGTCGGAGCCGGAGCTCTCGTACACGATGTTGCCAAAAATCACCCCCGTCTCCGTGCTCGATACCTTGATGTTCGCCCGAACGTGTTTAGTCTCCCCGACGTCCAGGGTGTAGTTCTGCGGCCTTTCAACTAACTTCAAATCGCCCATCGTCGCCAGTTCCAGACACAAGTTCTGCTGCACCTCCTTCGACCGGTTCACCACAGTAACGTCCATCACGATGTCGTACTGGTGCACGGTGACGTACGCCTCGGCGTACACGGGGTCGCTGAATCCGGTGAGCTGAAGAACTCGCTCCAGCTTGCGGTCCTTATCAGATGCGGCGGCGTCCGCGAACCCGGTGGCGCGCGCCAGGTCAGTCGCCACCGCGTCCTCAATCTCAACCTGGCTCAAGCCCTTCCTCGATTTGAGATGATAGAAGTCAATCAAGTCATCAGCTTGCGCCACAGGTGCGGCGTCCAGGTCTTTACTGTCCTCGTCTTGCTGTTTGATTTTGTCGCTGATCAACCCGGCGAAGGCGTCGCGGCACCCGGAGAGCCAGACGGACGCGGCGGCTGGATCCGCAGACGGAGCAGCCAAGGTCTTGAGGCACAGCTGAAGCCGGTCCGCGGAATCCGCATCAATAGGCGTGGGCAGCGTGTTACTCTTTCCGAGCCGCAACATGCACACGATGTACAGCATCACCTCGGCTTGCAGCTTGTGCGCTTCTTCGGGTGAGGGAGAGACGCTGAGGTACCTCAAGGCGAGCTTCGTGAGCGTAGTAGCGACCACCGACCCCAAAAAGAAATCCCCTCCTAACACCAGGGCCCTCAAATTGGGCACACCAACTCCCCCCGGTCCGTTCTCCGCAATCTCCACCGCGGCGGTCTGCGTGGCGTACGAGCCGTCGGCCAACACGGCTGGCCGCACAGTGGGGGCGGACTTTTTTGGGCTCGTCGGGTCTGCGGTTTCTTCCTCTTCCGTGTCGGGGTGCTCGTCAGCCCTGATCATCTTGTAAAACGGAGTAGCCCCTAAAGATTCTTTTAACGTCGCGAACGCATCCTCTACTTGGCTCGGTAACAGGGAGTACTCCCCGATGATCCACAAACATGTGCCGCACACCCGAGCGGATCGAACAGAGTAGAAGCAATCAAGCAGCCTCTTCACAATGCCTTCTCGCAGTTGCTCATTGGTTTGGGCAATTTCTCTGATGAACATAGCCACGTCAAACGCCGCCGCGATGTTGGTGTCGCCCAAAAAGTCCATCAGCATGTGCACCACGGCTCCCGCGGTTTCGGGAAATTTAACCGCGCACTGGTGCACGGACTGCACCAGCATCTGGCGGTACTCCCCCGCCTTTTCGCCCGAGTCGTCGGTTTGGGATTTGGAAATTTCTTTTTTCAAAACACCCACCACTTCGTCCACGTTTCTTATTGTGACTAGGTCCAATACGATATCTAACGTTTTCCTTCTGATGTCACTGTTCGGCGCGTTCACGGCTCGCAAGATGTCCATCACCATCTCCTGCATCACGTACCGGTGGTTCTTTTGGAGCTCGGCGAGGCGATCTAATACAATTAATTTCACATTGTTATCAGATTGACTCACGAGTAGCTGGCAGTAGCAGTTCGCCGCCGCCTTGATCGCGGTGGGGGCGCTGGATAACGCTACAAGAGTATTCGCGCACTCATAGATAACACTCGTGTTGTTCGTGGAAAGAAGCATCAGGATGATCTTGATGTACTTGCCTTTCTGGCTCGGGTCGGTGCGGCAAACCTAGAATGATTTTAGAAAGAGAATATAGGGAAAAGTCAGTGCCGGTCGCTTCGCTCCAGTGGGCAAACAGTCAGAGGAGGTTTGATAAAGTCGACATAGGGCAAATTGGTGTCCATCGATGCATGGCCAGGAGAGAGGGCATCCACATCAGGCCAACCAACGTACCTTCCGGATCAAGTCCAGCACCACGTTCTGAAGAATATCCCCCCAGTTCGCGACTTGTTCCACGTTTTGAAGTAGGAAGTTCACCGCGCGTTCCTGGTCGTTGTTGTACAGCATCAGGAACGCGTTTCGTCTGGTTGACAAATCGGACTCGCCTCCGTTGAGGAACCGCTCGATCGTCTCAGGCGCGTCTTGAAGCAGTATGTCCCCGCCGGGCATTTGGTAGATGCGATCCATACAGAGCACTGCGTTGCGTCGGACGAAGGAATGCCTGTGCTCTAAACACGCCACAATCGAAGGTATCAGTGGCTCCAAAATTTCAGCCTCGTTGATCCGACACAGGAAGCGTAAAGTCGCGCCTCGCAGAAACTCGTTCGGATGTTGCAGGTTGTTGCGTAGGTTCTGGCAAATTAGGATCATTTCGGGTAACAGCTTGCCGCTCGCGTCCGTCTTCTCGATGATCTCCATGTACAGCAACAACAACTTCTGGACGTACTTGTCATCGCTGGGTAGAACGAACCGCACGATGGTGATGAAAATCTGCGGCATTTGCTCGCCCGAGAGCAAAATCGCGATGGCCTTTTTCATCGCCTCTGCCTTGGCCTCAGGGCCGCCGGACTCCAGCGCTTCCCTGATTTCCGAGCTCGACGCCGCGCGGTCGAAGTGCACCAACATCGAGCATCCCCGCTCAACGACCGCGTTGACAGTCGCCATGGTGAAGCCGGGTTTCCGGAGCGACCGTGCGCGCGAAATTCTGACGACCTCGCGTTTGGAACGGGACGCAAAATCCGCGGCCCGAACGTTCAAAGTTGGCACCACGACATCTTGTGCCCACAATCTCACGCCCGTGGTCATGGCGGACACCGTCCTTCAACACGTGACGTCCCAGAACCGCCCGTTCAACGCTACGAACGTGGCTGACGCGCTTGGCAAGCACGGCATCAAGAAAGGCTTGGCGCAGAAGTACCTTGAACAGCTCGCGGAGCAGGGCAAGATCAACGTCAAGGATGGGGGTAAACAAAAAGTTTTCTTCGCGTTGCAAACTGACGATGTCATGTCTGGTGATGAGAGCAAGGCGATGGAGGCGGAGATCAAGGAGAAGAGCCGGGATTTGGTGGAAGCCAAGAGTCAGTTGCAACAGAAGCACGTCACGTTAAGGCAACTCTCAAAAACCTTAACCATCGCGCAGATGAAACTCAAGACGGAGAGCTTGGCGAAACAAAATGGAGCGCTGGAGTTGAAACTTGAGCCTCTTCGCGCATCTAAGGGCGACGAGATCTCGCCCGCGACGTTGAAAAAAACGGAAGACAACTTCGTTTCGTATGTCACGGAGTGGCAAAGCCGACGTCGAAAGTTCACCGATGCGTTCGAGACAATCCTGGACTCGACCGGCGCGACGAAAAACAAGATGGCGGACGACATCGGGCTGGAGTTTGACCCGGAGGATGTGGCAGCGAGATTGCCGGAGCTGAAGAAAACGGTGGACGACATTAAAAAGAAACGCGCTCAGGAAGCGCAAGCGAAGAAATTCAAATCGAACCACGTACGCTAGGGTTTAGGGATTGTGAGACTAGACGCGACTAAATGCACATAGGTAGGGATGCGATACAAGATTACGAGAGTGAGACGTTGTACAATAAGAACGAGACGAAACGAGACTAGACTTGAAAAATAATCTTCGCGACTTTTTCTGAAAAGCACATTACCCGATTCATCTGATTCGCATCTCATTCTGCGTCGCACTGACCCTCCTTTCGAGACTCGATGCACGCGTGTGTGTTTCGCGCTTCGTGCGTCGCGTCCGTGTCGGTGCGAGTGGACGATGTGAACGGGAGACGCGTGGTGAGACTCAGCGACCGTAGGAAGCACTCCGGGTCGGCATCAACGTCATGTAAATTACCAGCCGCCGCCGCCGCTTCCGCGCGCGGCGTGCAGTGCTCCGCTGCGCCCTCCGATGCGTCCGAACCCCCCCGGCGCTGGTCAAGAGACGACAGCACTGATATCAATGATAGTAATGCCGTCAAACAGGTGACCCGCAAACGGGGCGATTGCTACGGATGCGGCGTCGCGTTGCAGACAGATACTCCGGAAGTTTCCGGGTACGTCCCTCTGATTGATTATGAAACTAAGGAAACGCACCGGCAGTTGAACGGCATGCTGCTATGTTCGAGATGCAGCGACCTCTCACACGGCCGGATGGTCAACGCCGTGGCTGGGCAAGGCGGCGCGCGAGAAACCTCCGGGCTCATAACCCCCATTCAGTTGAGAGAATCACTAATGCACATCAAAGACAAAAAAGCATTGGTCGTCAAGGTAGTAGATGCGACTGATTTCCACGGAAGCTTTCTTAATAAAGTGAGAGATGTGGTGGGGAGCAATCCAATTTTATTGGTTTTAACCAAGGTGGATTTATTGCCAAAAACAGTAGATCTGGAGGACTTGGAGGACTGGGTGTATGAAGAGGTAGTTGTGAAGCGACGATTGACGTTGGCCAGTGTGGTTTGCGTGAGCAGTCGCAAAAACACGAATATGAAAAAAGCAGTAGGGACTATGTTCGCGGAACGCAAGGGAAGAGACGTTTATGTTTTAGGTTCCGCTAACGTGGGCAAGAGCACGTTCATCAGATCCGCTTTGAAAGCGATGAGGGAAGAAGGTAACTACGGCGTGCCTGGGAAGAGACTGCCCACCGCGAGCGCGATGCCGGGCACCACATTAGGCGTAATCCCCCTACGAGCCTTCGAAAACAAAGGCACCATGTACGACACCCCCGGCGTGTTTTTACACCACCGGTTGAACTCCATTCTCTCGGGCGATGAAATCAAGCGGTTTGGGCTTGGGAACAGCTTGAAGAAGTTCCAAGCGCGGCCGCGAGTTGGGGATGAAACTGAGGACCGGGAACAAGGGTTCAAGGGGTTGTCGTTACTCTGGGGACCGCTTTTGCGTATAGATGTTTTAGAAAATACAACCTCTAACGCCGGGCTCGTGTTCTTCGGGCCCAAGGGTATGCGTGTAACGGTGGTGGAGACGAGTAGCTTGCCGTCATTGGATTCGATGGAACAGAAAGCGGTGGCGGAGAAGGAAGAGAGGAAAGCGGCGAATGTATCGAGCGGCGCGGAGGAGTTGGCGAGTGCTTTACAGTCGGAACTCTTTGATGAAAGCGAAAATTCTGACGTCAACGTCGCTCCATCCGCTGCGTTTGCGGCGGCACAGGGGTCTGCGCTGACCTTGCAATTGGAGGATGAGATGCTGCAGGTACCTACGGGTGATGAAGGCGACGATTCGCATTCTGATTCTGAACTTGGCTCCTCTGAAAATCCAGAGTTCATCCAGCGGCTGGTCAAGGAAACTCGGATCGTGTCGGACGAAAAAACTGACGAGCGCTTAGACGGAAGACCCGGCGCGGTTCGCGACTTATCGGTATCGGGGATGAACGGGTGGCTCCGGGTGACTAAGGAGACTCGAGACGGACCTTGTGAGATGCATGTTAGAGTATTAGGGCCACGAGGACTCGAGGTGTTCGACCGAGAACCCATGCCGGTGACGTAGATGGTTTTATTTATTTCACTTCAAAGTATTATTCGTCAAGCGTTTTTTATTTTATTTTTCGAGAGCACCTCTTCGTCTTCGTCGTACCGCCACCATCACACGCACTAGGTAATAACTCTTCCTATTTGTGATTTTCGAGGCGACATTTTCGTTTTCCCGTTTCTTTTCCTCAAAACCGCGTTTGTCACACTTCGCTTCGCGTCACAAACGCGCGTGTCCGTCCTTCCCCCTCCCACGGTCCTAGGCGACCCTCTGTTCCTTTCCTGAACCTCGCGTCATGTCCGCCCCTGCCGGTTCCGACGACGCCGACCCCGAAACCGTCTTCGCGTCTCTGCCTCCCCCCGACGCGTTCCAAAAGGACGCGGGGTGGAGCAGGGACTGGAGTCGTGTCTGGGCGCCTCACGAGGAGAAACTCGCGGCGACGCGACACTTACAAGGCGAGGAGCTTATGAACGCGTTTCGGTCACGACCGGATCACGTCTCTCCTGACGGCAAAGGGCGGGTGTTGTTCTTCGACGTGACCGGCGGCGCGACCGTGCGCCTGGCGAAGGAACGCGCGCGGTGCGAGCAGATCGCCCGGGAAACGCAGGTGGCGCGAGACGCACGCAACGCTTGCGAACAGGAGAGGAAAAGTCAAGCCAACCTCCCTGAAGTTACGAAAATACAAAACATGCCAATGAGTATGCTTCAAAACGGCGAAACCATACCGCTGGTAGGCCTTGGCACGTGGAAATCCACCGAGAAGGTCGAAGCGCAGCGGGCCGTGGACCACGCGTTAAACGCAGGATACACACACATCGACTGCGCGTCGGTTTATGAAAACGAAAAGGAAATAGGCGACGGGTTACAAAACGTGTTTCAAAGCACGCGACTGAACCGGGGTGACATTTTTCTCACTTCGAAGCTTTGGAACGACAAGCACCATCAAAACGACGTCGAAGCCGCGTGCCGGGCGACTTTGTCTGACTTGAGGACAGACTATTTGGATTTATACCTGATGCACTGGCCCGTCGTAACTGGCAACACAGGCGATGTCGTTGACCCTAGTATCGAATCCACCTGGAAAGCCATGGAAAGACTTGTGGATTTAGGCTTGGTCAGGAGTCTCGGCGTCAGTAACTTTTCTGTGACGAAATTGGAGAAGATTAAAAAAATCGCTCGGTACCCGCTACAAGTGTGCCAGGTCGAGTGCCACCCGTACCACAGGAACGATGTTTTGTCTGCGTATTGTTCCGATAATGGCATTCACGTGACTGCGTATTCGCCCTTGGGGTCGCCTGACAGTGCGTCAATGTTCCGGGGAAGAGAGAAGGTTCCCGAATTGCTGAAGGATAATTGCATCGGTGAGATTGCGGCCAGGAATGGAAAAAACGTTGGCCAGGTTTTAATAAAGTGGGCGTTACAAAAGAGGCCGACGTCTTCCGTGCTTCCAAAGTCCGCGAACCCTGACCGGCTGAAAGGCAACCTTGAGTTGTTTGACTGGAATTTATCCGATGAAGACGTAAAGACCATCGATCAAATCGAAACCAGGGCGCGGATGGTGGACGGGTCGTTCTGGTTAAGCGCGAACGGGCCTTATAGGAAATTGGAAGATTTGTGGGATTGAGCGAAGAATGAGACGAGATGAATGCAATGAGAGACTACACGTGGGATGAGACTAATTACGATTAGACTAATTACTCATACAAGTCAGTCATACATACCAACCTAACCTACATGAGTTTCCTCATCAACAGTCTACCTCTCCATCCGAATATGCCTGGGTCCAGTGCTTTCACTTGATACCCCGCGTTTTTATACAACTTAACGACGCCCGGCTTTTTCGTCGCGACGTGAAGCCACAGGCTCGGCGATTGCATTTGAACCGTAAATAACTCAGCGGCTTGCAACATAGCAGCGCCCAAACCTTCCCCTCGCTCCTGCTCGAATACTGTTAAATCCGACAGGTATGCGGCGTCTGACGGAGGACTCAAACTACTAAATTTCCTTCTCGTTTTTTCGTTGAAGGAGACACCAACGGTCGCCACAATAGGGCCGTGCGCAATTGCTTTCTCTTCGCTCCACGACGACGCAATCGGGATTGAATCCGAAACCATACTAGTGGTGTCTTCTTTCTTTCCTTTTCCCTGTAAAGGCGCCCTTAGCCGTCCCACTAAGTACGTCCCGTACGGGAACGCGGGCACCGCGCCTCGAAGGTACACCAGCAGCGTCCTGCGCTCCAGCGGGAATCCAGCCATGCCGGAACCCAGTAACAAATCCGCCACAGCCTCCACTTCTTCATCCGTAAACGCGGAAGCGAGTAACGTGTACCCGGCGAACTTTCCTGTCGTTACCGGGACCTCTGCGGTCCAGTCAAGGTCTGGGAGACGTGCGTCCAGGTCTCGTTGTGCCACGGGGTCCGCGAACGGGTCGAGGCGGGATGTCGCGCGCGTCCTCATCGTGCCCTTCCCGCGGCGTTGATGTACGCCTCTTTGAGACCAACCCATGGTCGTGCTACTCCGGCCAGTCGTTGACGCACCGCGGGTGAAGCGCGATGTGCACGCACATGCGGCCAAATCGGGCAAGTACGTGGGCATCGCCGCCAAAGCCAACATGATCGGCGTGCGTGTGAGTGCACGGCGCCGGACCGAGTGAGCGTGTGACACATCGTGAAGTCAGCACGAGTGTCCACGTGTCAGCGTCTCGAGACTCGTGTTGTTCTTCACTGTTGGCCACGCTCCCCGCGCGCCCCGCGGCGTCCTGTGCGAAGCAAGCATGCAACCCTTGCCCCTCGTCCGACCGAATGCGCTCGTACGACCCCGCGCCACGCGACGCGACACGAAATCTCGAAGAGTCGCCACCGTGACCAAAGCGAGCGCTACCTATAACGAATCTCCCTCGGAAGATGCCATCGCGAAAGCCAAAACTTGGCCAACCTGGGGCTGCGAGCCTTCAACGTTCCCGTGGAGTTACGGCTCCGGCGAGACGTGTTTGATCATCGAGGGCCAAGCCACGGTGGTGATGGATGATAAAACAGTGGTGGAGCTGAAACCAGGAACGCTAGCTACGTTCCCAGCCGGAAGTAGCTGCACCTGGGAAGTCAAGACACCACTGAAGAAACACTACAATTTTGATTGAGTAAAGCAGTAGTGTACACAAGGAATGTAAAGAATAAGAGAATCACGCTACATCTCATATTAATAAAGCTCAAACTACTTAATTGTCCCTTCTTTAAGCGTGGGTAACGTACACACAGCGTCTCCAACCTTGAACGGCGAGCCTTTGTACGTCGCTACTCCGTCTTTAATTGAAAAGTCAGGCGACACGGCTTCGAAAACCTTCTTCTTTGGGTTCAATTGCTCATCCGGATCGCTGGGGAAGTCAGCGCACGTCACGACAGTGCCATTCGCAACCCCCTCAGGAGGAGAAACGCACTCGACCTTCCCGTCGTTCCCTGTCCCACAGAGCACCATCGCTGTACTCTCAACTCCCCGCATCTTGCTCGGCTTCATGTTCGCCACCACGACGACTCTTTTACCGAGCATTTCGTTTTCGGGAACGTGCTCGGCCAACCCCGAGACGACTTGCCTTGGACCTGACGCGTCGCCCACTTCAATCAGTTCCACGTACAGCTTCTCCGCATCAGGGTGCCGCCACACCTTCGTGATCGTACCGACCTTCAGTGATAATCGACTCACATCCACCGGCGCATTCACAGCTGCTTTCTTGGCAACCGGTACTTGGGCTTTCTTTTCTTTTTTATCCTTCGCCTCGATGACCAAGTCATCCGCCTCGTGCTTGGCGAAGAGAATCTCGCCGACTGCGATTTTCGTGCCAGGTGTCAGGTTGTTACTAGACTTCAGTCGCCAGATCAGGACTGGTTGCGTGTTCAGCTTCTCGAAAATCGATTTGCTAGAATCGGGAATGAACGGCGACAGAAAGTGCGCGGCAACGTACGCCGCTTCCAGGACGGATCGGATGATAACCGCTTTTCGAACCTCGGCGCCATCACCCTTCACCGCCCACGGCGCACTTTCCGTGAGGTACTTGTTCGTGTCCTTCACCGCGTTGATGGCGAGCTCGCAGACGGTGTGCGTCGCGAATGACTTCATGGCGAGTTCGCTGTGTGCTCTTAACAGAGGGACGTCGATTACTTTCTCGATCGCGGAGGAGTCGACGTCGGGCACCACGCCACTACAATTCTTGGCACAAAGATTCGTG